>Ga0209391_10000133_pt1 | contig 28609 bp, 41 predicted proteins | sample PPLLak3March2015_FD_187246 | JGI IMG/M metagenome (GOLD analysis project Ga0209391, IMG submission 187246) | Freshwater sediment microbial communities from Prairie Pothole Lake near Jamestown, North Dakota, USA - PPLs Lake P7 Core (1) Depth... | ecosystem: Environmental > Aquatic > Freshwater >...
TTTGTTACATCGGCACTAGAGCCTTGAATTAAATAGTTTAACCCTTTGTATGTAAAGTCCCAAGTCCTGGGTAATCCAGATACTTTATCTTCAATAGTTTTAGAAGGCTCTTTGAAATACTTACGACCACCCCAAGTTTGTATTGGTTCTCCAGCATCCCAAGTTGCTTTAATAGAATCTTGGATATTCTTAATTCCCGGAAGATGCTTAAGGTATGATGATTTAATTAATCTAGCCTCATATTCAGATAAGCCCAAACCTTCTGCTAATTTAGGAATCCCAGAACCATACAAAATACTAAACGCAGTAGTCTTTGCACTTAACCGAGTTAACTCTTTGCCTGTTGCTTGCGTTAGAATGCTAGACATCATTGCGTGCATGTCAAGTCTTGGTTCCGCCCGAAATGCTCGCATCAAAGCATCATCATCATAATGGGCTAGTAAGCGGATTTCTTGGGAAGCATAATCATTTTCGCACCAATCATGCCCTTCTTCAGGTAGAAAGTATTTTTTCATTATAGGTAGCGGTGGAAGACTGAAGCCTTCTGGTACTATGACTTTTCTTGATGGTACATTTAGCATTGATGGATTAGAAGATAACCTTCCTGTCCTAGTACCCGCAAAGCCACCATTTTGTTCATTGTTACGCACTTGATTCCAAGTGAAGTGGAGACGACCATTGACATTTTTCTCAACCCAAGAAGATAAAAAGGTACCAACAAATGTTGATAAAGTAGCTCTATAGTTAAGTAGCGCTAACAATTCAGGGTCATTAATGGCTTGGGCTAAGCTAGCTTTGTTTGTCGCGTTTTTTCCAGTTTTAGTTTTAAGCCAATTAATATCTTCATAGTTATTTTCTACCGCCTTCGCTAATTCTGCACCACTATCAATATTAAAAGTCATTCCTAATTTAGTATATATTCTAGCCTCAATATCGTTTTTAATTTTTGAGTATTTAATAAGGTCCGTGTATAGAGTTACTTCGTCTAATCGTATGCCGTCTAAAGTACTCTGACATAAGATAGGCATTAGTTGCATCTCACGATCGTAGGCTTTACCTCTATGCTCTTCGTATATCTTACAGAATAATGCATGGGTCATATCTGTATCGGCACAGGCATAAGGTGCAACCATGTCACCAGGGACTTTTGATATATAAGCACCAAGGTTCGACTTAGCACCAGAGACATTGGTTTTTATCCAATCGTATAATTCTGTTTGCTCTAAGGCAGATCGCCCAAGAATTTTTTCAGCAGAAGGCTTTAGGGATAAGGTGAGAGCATGCGGATTTGCTAAGAATAAAAGAATTAAAGTATCATGTAGCTTAGCCGGGAAGTCTATACCAAAATGATACTTTGCAACTGAGATATCAAATGTAGCATTGTGGCATAGAATCGGATGGTTTTTGAATAAATCCACTAAGATATTTGATGCTCTGGTATGCGAGCAGTTATTACCACCCGGATGGCCCCATGCTAAATAATAGCTTGGTTGCCCAGGCATTTTAATTGATACCCCAACAGGCAATGGTGGTAGGCTGCCTTCTATTGCTTCTGTTTCAAAGTCAATGGTTACTAGGTTGTCTAAGAGGCTCATCATTGCACCATATTGTCAATAAAGCTTTCTGCTTCCATGTCTAATAAAATATCGCTTTCTAAGCTCTCTATGGCTGATTCAGATAGAGCGTCTAGTAAATTAATTGAGCTTCCAGGTAAAGATACAGATAAAAATTCAAGCTCTGCTGGTTCATCCGGATAACAATTCTCTGGTGGGCCTGAGAATCTACCAGGTACTAAAGGCTTATAAATGAATTCTACTGCAAATATAATATTTTCGTATTCAATTGTTGTAAATAAGGTTTTCATCGTATTTCTCCAAAGAGTGGCCATCCTTGGCCGTTAAATTATTATTTTTTAAGGGGCTTTGCTGGTGCAGCTGTATGCTCGTCGTCTGTTAAAGCATAGTCATAGGTAATAGCTTTTTCAGCTTCGTCAATCCTTCTAAGTACCGCATTCATTAGATGCCCAGGAATTGATTGTATTGGGTTTAATCCAACACGATACTGAGTTTTAGCATCAGGTACAACAGACAATGTGGACACTACACCAAACATCGGCCGGCCTAGTACCATTTCACATTTAGATGCAAAGGTATCAAAGTCTTTACAAGATGTAACAGGTAAAGTAGCATAGCGTAATTCGCCACCCAGGATGTCTTGCTCTGATTCAATAGAGCCAGGAATTACTGCAATACGGTAACGAGTCTTACAGGCTTTACCACGACCACCTTGCGGATCAGAACCCCATTGGTAATGCGGGCACTCTTTACAATTGTCTGCTTGTTTTTCTTTAACATCATCAGATGGCCACATATCTTCGAGGCTTTGATATACCGCATAGCACAATGGAGTCTGAGTCGCAGTGGGGTCGAATTTGCCTCTGTAGTAAGAATTCTCAGCGATAAACGTCAGGACAACTACGTCCAGCTTATTGTCAGGAATTGGTACTTTATCAACGTTCAAAATACCACCGCGGAAGCTCAGGAATTTGGGTCCTGTGCTAAGTGCCGCACGTTGCGCGGATTGTTGAGCTGCTTTTGCCTTACAAACCTCCTCCCATGATTGCAATTCAGTTGATTCGGTTGATTCGGTTGATTCGGTTGATTTTTCAATAGTCATTTTATTTACCTGCTTTTGCTAGTTGATGTGGAGTTTTTTCATCGCGTTTAGCTATGCTTGGTATACCGTAGTATTGCAAACAAGGGCTATCGCATTTACCTGCGTTTCTTCTTTTAATTCGTTCTTGACGACTAAACATTTTAGTTACCTGCCTTTGTTAAAGATACTTTAGTTAACTCGAATACCTCAGTTCCGGGAACGATTAGATTGCTTTCTTCTTTAAATGATTTCCATACAGGAACAGATATTCTTTTCTGCAGTAAACCAAATTCATTTGTAGTAGCCACAAACTTATAGAGTATGGGCCAATTTGTAACATTGGGTGTAATTTCAGTTTTAAAACTAAAATTAGCCCTATTACCACGCCCAGCTTTTAAGTCTACTTCACTTAAGCCAGAAACAATATCTTTACTTAATTGAGCCTCCACTTTCTTTAACACATCAGCGGCTCGCTCTAGTTTCAAACGTTCTTCTCTAGTTTCATATAGTGCGTCAATCATTGCACCTATTGCACCTGTGTTATTCATAAGACACCTCAAGAATTTCAGCAATTTTAATTTCAGGTGATACCCAATCAGCCGGCTTTACTAAATCATGTATGTATCCCCTTTTACCTAGATTTTCTGGGTCTACTTTTATTTTTAACATGTTAGCTTCATGCACAGCATTCCAAAGAGCATCAAATGGAAGGCCCATTTCAATAACACCACCAAATGCTACGTAGACTATATCTACAATAGCATCAGCAGCTGCTACTAAGTCTCTGTCATTATGGGCTGTTACAAGCTCACTTACTTCTTCCATTAAAAACTTAACTCTAAATTGCAAAGTTTCACGATCTAGCAAAGTTGGTTCTAGAGCTATTGGCAGCTTAAACTTCTTTCTTAATTCTTCTACATCATCAATATACATTATTATCTCCTCAAATAGTACAAATTATAAATTTGATTCCAATTTCTCTCAGTGCTTTATTGCATTTAGCGCAGGGTACTTTGGTAACAATAGCCGCATAAGGTATTTTACCCAAGGGAATATTGCCAATAGCCGCAAGTTCAGCATGTAATGTTCCACAGCTAACTTCACCATTTATCGCGGGGCAATGGTCACCTACACAATAACCACTATTGTAGCCACTAGCAATTGGGTCCCAGTCACAATCAACAATAATACAACCCACTTGGGCTCTTTTACAACTTGCTAAGCGGCTTATGTTTTGCGCAAAGTTTGCCAAACGCTCAATGCTCATTTTGTCACCTATACAAACAATTCAAACTTCATAACCGGACCATGGTTATAACCTAATAAAGTTACATCTAAATCAGGGTCAAAATTCCATATAGTGACATTAGGGCCTATTACTAAATCAGGAGACTTAAAGACTTCGAGTTTTTCAAAGCGAATTGCATCCATTACATGTGGTAGGTAAATATGGGCATTATGCAAATCAAACCGCATAGTGCCTACTTTAAGCCCAGTCTGTTGTGCTAGCAAATGCTGAAGTAAAGCATACACTACCATATCATATGGCAATCCCAGCATAACATCACAAGACCTCATAGTTACAATGGAATCAAGCTTGCCTTTATGCACATTATACTGTGCACTTATATGACATGGAGGTAAAACCATTTCATTAATTTCACCAGGATTCCATGTTTGTAAAATAAGTCGCCGCGAGGCTGGGTCATTTTTAATCATTGCGACCAAAACATCTAATTGATTAAGCCAGGTTTTTTTGTCTTTGCCAAATGGTGGACATTCCCAATCAACCCATTGCTTGCCATAAATTGGGCCAAGATCATCAATATCAGGCCGACCAAATTTATCCCAATAATTACAGCCATTAGCCCGAAACTCTGACTTTTTAGTTTGACCTTTAAGGAACGTAGCCAACTCACCAACAGCCTGACTAAAATCAATCTTACGGGCTGTGACAATTGGAAAGCCATCAGCTAGATCAACGGTTAATGTCTCACCAAAAATGGCCAGTGTACCTTTGCCAGTGCGGTCACTGTATTCTTCACCTTTTGATAGGATTCTTCCTACTAAGTCTTTATACTCTCTCATATTAATTCTCCTCAGGAGTTTGCTATTAAGTAGTCCATCATCTTTTCTTTTCTATTGGCCATCATCCAACCAGGCCTATTTTCTACCATCCACTTACAATCATAAGAAATCATAACATCAGGATAGTTATCTGCAAGCCATTCTGGGTAATGTTTTACAACCCAAAGCGGCCTATTCGTTACAACCCAATTTGGCATATTCTCAAATATGAATTGATCAGCTTTTGAGAACATTGTATACGGATTATCTAAGAACCAATCACGATAGTGAGCATACACCCATTCAGGGCTTATCATGCACATCTCATATCTTTCTGCATGGGCAAACCCATCACGCTTTTCGAGCCTAGGCTTATAATCCGCGTTCATTTGGACTTTGCTGTATTAGACTTTTCTTCAACAAGATAGTTAACTACTAACTGAGAATAGCCACAAATGTCAACCCAATTATCCGGATATAATGGGTCACCGTTTAAAATACGAGCCATTTTATGACATATCATCGTTAAAGCTTCTTTTTGGATATTCCGGAGCTCAGCCCAGTTTGGATTATCTCGTAAAGTCTCTTGCAATTCTTGTGATATATTACTATGCCTCACAAAAGAACCATACCGCTCTCCACGTTGTTTTAGTATCTCTGGTATTTCTACTGCATTAGACATTGTTTTCTCCAAGTATAACTGCACCTACATATAAGATGTATAGGTGCAGTCTTTATGATTAAATGGTTAAGCTTTACGCAGCTTCAGCTTCTTCAGTGGCTTCTTCATCAGTCTGGTCCCCTTCGAGGCCTTGGTCTTCAGTTGCTTCAGCAGGCTTTGCTTTAACAGGACGTTTGCCATCAGGCCAATTTTTCAATGCGTTGCGGTACCAGTTGATGCAGTTAATGTTGGTACGATTTTCAGGCCATTCTTCAGCTACACGTGCCATTATTTCATCGTTGGTAAGCCCTTCAGTAATTAAGCCCTTAATGAATGCACCGACGCCAGTAGGACCGCGGGCAACAACAGCTTTGCCACTTAAGCCTTTGATTTCAGCTTTGATTTCATCAGCTCTTGTAGTAATAGTAGCCAGCTCTTCACGCAACTCATTCAAGCGAAGTTCATTGGCTGCTTTTTCTTCAGCCGCTGCTTCAATTTGTTCTGCAGTCAAAATAACTAGTTCAGCTTTTGGACCACGTGGGGCTCTTGTTTTCTTTTCGGCAGTTACTTTTACTTTAGCTGCAGCAATGATCGCTTCTGCTTCTGCTTTAGCGGCCGCCAGAATTTCTTGTGGCGTCATGCCTTCGTAGGGATTAACTTCTTCATTAGAAGTTTCGCCCTCAGGCAATTCGGTTTCTTTATTTGCTTTTACTTTAGCCATAGTAGTATCTCCAATATTTAGTTTAAATTATGCTAAGAGGAAATCTCAAAACATAAATAATTATACATTAAAAATTTAAAAAAGTACATAATTATTTTTGTAAAACGACGTTTAATTTATCTTAACCCCTGGGAAGTACCTCTCTGCTATGAATTTAAGTACGTCGAACTTCTGCTCATGGGAAACTTTATTGTGGCTTGGTAGGCATAAAACACAAGGTCTCTGCAGTTGCTTTAAAGTTGACATGTTTGTTAGGTTCATCTGGCTATTTTTCTTATCCCACAAGCCATTTTCATAGCCAGCTGCTCTAAGGCGGTTTATAAAGGAGCCTTTACTTAGTTTACTATTATGATTTTCACTCATATACCGATCATACTCAAGCCTAGGAACTACATAAGGTACATCAGCAAGCTCCTCTCTAACATAGAAGTCAGAATCGTGCATAGTTGCTTCAGCAAAGGCATCTTTACTGTCATTCATAGGCGCTGGTTGTGTACCGTCATAGCCTTTTAGATCATAGTTCAAATAATAGTCTAACAAAGCACTGCGGGCTTCTTCAGTATTGACCCATTTCTTTAAAGCATTGTTTTCATCAGCCCAGAATGCCTTTAATTTTGGGCCTAATCCACCACTGGCTGAAACACTATAGATAACTTCACGCCGGGACTCTGGCTCTACGATATGAGTATAGGCTTCATTTGTGGTTATGCAGATTTGAAGATAGTTTTTAATGGACCTGGCTTTGACATACTTTTCATTGACAGTCAAAGACCGGCCAGTGGTCATGTTTTTGATTAAATTGGTATGCTTCTCTCCTTTCTCACCAATTTCGTTGAGCACTAAAAATTTTCTATCAGCTATTAGTGAGTTAAAGTTATCCCAAAGGTCTCCACCGCTAGAAACTAGGGCATGGCTGAACTTACCATTAGGCACACCGCGGGGAGCATTGTTTATTATGGCTGCTATGGTCTCAAAATAGAACGACTTACCAATACCTTGGACTTTAGATTGTAAAATACAGATTCGTTCCTGCTTAACCTCTGGTCTCTGCAGGGTTAGTGCCATACACTCTTCAAAGTAAGGCTTAATCTCAGGGTCTTCACTAAAGAATAGGTTTGTGAAGTCAGTCCAAGGCTTCGCTTTATTAAAGATGTCAGCCTGGTCATCTAAGTAGCCAGTCCTGCCATAATGCGGCTGGGTTTTTATGCCTCGCCAATTATTAAGAGCGTAGTTCTTCGTGATTAAGGAGCTACACCCTATGTCAAACTCAATATTTGAAATATGCAGACGGTCAGATGCACCCAAGAACTTCTTAGTTGGATGGTCCTCTTTATCATCTGGCTCTGATTCATAGGGATTCTGACAGTTTGCTTCTTCATTCTTAAACTTCTGTACAGAATAGACTTCAGCGTTGGTAACATCCACGACATCACCCTGCATCACTCCATACTTTGACAATAAAAAGTCCACGCCATCGGATTTAGTGGGCCTGAATCTCTTTGCGTGATTGAATAGCTCTTGCATTGAGCCACCAAACTCTAAAAAGTCATCTAGGCCTATTTTTTGCGTAGCACCGTTGGTGCCTAACCGGGTGAAGAATACGTTGCAGCCTCTAATTTTTAGCATCGACGCTAGTCTGAGCTCCGCTTTTCTCACTTCAGGTTTCGGGTCACCATTATACGGCGGCACGGGGTCATAATCAAACGTAATATAGACGGTCTTACCAATTGGTAACGAATTGAGTGGCTCCAGCAATACTTTATTGTCATTCCAATATGTTGTAGTACTAGATACGCCACCCAGGGCTACTGTGGGGACATCTTTACAGGCTATGCTTTTAAATTCTCCTTCTGTTATTTGCAGGGCTATATTGATATTGCTCAAAGTCTCTTTGACAACATCGGGGCAATAGACATAATTGTTGGTCCCCGCTTTTTGAAAGTACTTAGCACCACTGAAAAGTCCTAAAAACCGATACCGGCAGAACTTCGCATTGGGGTACTCTATTTTGATTGCTCCGGAGCCTTTAGCAAACCCAATCTCTTTGGGCATATCTGCTAATGCTATTAGTGACAAGCCATAGTCTTTGGCTGTATCGGGGTTTAATCCCAGTTGGAGTAATCGGCCAAAATACTCTTTTTCGGCCGACTCTGCATTTGCCTCTTGAGCTTTTGCTGTGAAGGAATTCGCAGTCATATCGCTCTACTCCTTATTATATAAGCGACTAAAAATAAGTGTGTACAACCACCGATTTTTAGTATATAATAAGCACTACTTCGGTTAAGTACTCTCATCACTTGCTCCTTAGTAGAATTTGAATCACATAGTTCATAGTATTACTCTCCTCTATAAGGCTGGGACCCAATGCCCAGCCTTTCTTTTTTGTCGGACTATAATTATAACATAATTTCGACTACTTGTACACTATTATTTTCTCTAATATCTAAGCGTAGTTTCATCTTTTAACTCCTAGGTTCGGTGGTTTAGTCTCTTTATATTTATTACAAGTTTCATCTTCTAAAACGGAAGGTCATCATCCCAATCGGCTTCACCCTTATTATCATCGCTTCCAGGCTCTCTGGCTTGACCCTTAAGCGGGGTCATCTCTGGCTCCGGCGGGGATTCTTCAGATGGCACTAGGCCTTTGGTTTCAGCAATCCACTGGGACAAATAAATCTCATCCGCTTCACCAGCCTTCGTAGCCAGCCTATATGTTAGGACCTGGGACTTAGGCACCCAAACTGCCTCCTTGAAGTCATGGCTGTCAATCATAAAAGCCTTCTCTGTTTCTCTCTCTAGGAAGCAATTGAATTTAATTGGGTCCCTAATGGGCTTATGGTTCTTGTATATTGTCTTCATCTTTCATCTCCAAAAGGTACACATAAATAATATGCTTTGCCATTAATGGTCCAGTAACCCTCTTCTACTCTTAAGCTACTATGGACTTTTGTATCATGTATACAAATAAGCTCTGAACCTTTAGGAGCATCACTCAAACGGAACACAGCCCAGTCCAGGTCTTCAATTTCACCTGGTGTAAGAAATTCTTCATCGGCTTCAAGTAAAGCTTGTAAAAGGGTTTCGATCGTTGGGTTTTCTATTTTTAAGTTCATTTTACCACCTGCATATCAAATTGGCCAGCCTCAATAGCAGGGTCACTATCTACAACCGGACTCCACCGTGAGGGCATTAGGGCCATTGTTAATCGATCCATAAAATGTTCTGAATTATCGCCCTCTAGCATTATACCGTGGTTGCAACAACCAGGGCCATCAGGGCCATCAGTGACAACATAGCCTTGTATCACTACATTACTATCTGCTGCCCATTTTTTAATGCCTTCTATATATGCCTCGAAGTCTATTGGGCACTTTGGTGTTGCCATTACTGCTTTCATTGTAGGTACTCCATTATATTGTTAATTAACAGCACAACCAAAAGGGCTATGCTCCAGGCTATCGCCGTGTTACGGGCAAACTCTCTACTCAATCTCTCATACATTGTTCTAGTCCTTACTCTGGTGAATCATTGAAACACAACTTATTATATCGCGTTTCGCTTAAATTGTAAAATTTATTTTATTGGATGGGATGGGTCAATAAGGGTTGCAGGAGGTCACTCTACCATAGGCGTAACACCGGAACGCGGGGCTATTGGCTCTACGGGCTTCTTCCACCCGCAGAGCTCGGGACATGCCTCTAACGAACATGTCCCAGCCAGACAACTCTGGTACACGCTGTTGTTCGTCTCTTTGGCGAGCATACAACTCCCAGGGTAAATCACTATCTGGCACCAACCTGGAATTAAGTGGGGTCGAAGCGCATGCTGTTAGGGATAGCATTGCTATTAGGATTAAGGTTTTCATTTTAATGCCTCTAAGGTTTGGATATGCTCTTTTCTTTTTTGGTTACTAATTTTTGCGGTTATTACATTACATTGCTTACAGCGGGGCCGATAACCATCTAAAGTTCTTTTACTTTTACTGAAGGCCTCAATTGGGAGTTCTTTATTACAATGAGTGCAGGTTTTCATAATGCTGGTCTCATATTAATTTGGATAGACATACTTTACATTGGGCTCTATGATTGTCTTTAGATTGCTTGTTAGTATCAAAAGCCCAGAGCGGTTTCACTTGTTTGCATGCTATACATCTTTTATTTACGCCCCATTGGAGTTTAGGCTCATCAGGACCTTTGGGGTCATTCGGGTTCTTTTTCAATCTACAGGTGCAACTTATGCAATACTGCCGGAGGCCATCTGATGATGCTGGCATTGGACTGAATGCGGAGGCACTAAGAAGCTGATTACAATGCTTACACTTCTTGAATTTAGGGGGCCATTCTTTAGCTTTTGCTACTATGGCATCTGCTTTTCTAATGGTCATGGCCATGATTATAGCTTCACGTTCTAGGGATGTTAGTTTCATTTTAGGGTCCTCTTTTTAATGATCTAGGGTGCTTTGCCAGCTATTTACTACGTTAACTAAAACGCTTTTTAGATAGTGTCATTTGCTAGGAGCGTAAGTCGTTGTTTTATAAGCGTTTAGCCTCTTGCTTCGTAATAGCACTGTTTTAAACGGTTTTAAAAACTTTTATAAAGTATATATTTTAGGGGCTTTACAGTGTTTATATATATATTTAATATTATTAAGATAGTAAGATAAGTATATATAAAACAATAACTTACGCTCCAAACTCAAAAGTCTTCGCTACGACCGAAGTCAGACGGCCATCCTTGGCCCCTTTGCTCCTTTAATTCAAGCTTGGTTGATAAAAACCGCCATCATCCAAGTAAGATAAGAGCCTAGAGCCTTTGTTCAAAATAGCATCCAGCCACTCTTCAGCTTCTACAATACTCAGGCCCAGCCCACCGTAAGGTAAGCCAGCATCCAGCCTAGATTCCTGGCATATAGTAACATAACCAGCCCACATCAGTTCTAATATTTCATAAGCATTCATTGTAGTTCTCTCGGTTAAAGTTAAAGTTGAGCCATCCTTGGCCCCTTTGCTGCTAAAATGCTTTAGTTTTGAAAAGTTTCTAAGTACAATTTAAACTCTGCAATATCAGAGTCTGTGTACTCAAGTCTTAGAGCCAGAGCTTTGTAGTACTCAAAGTTAGCACAAGTTACTGGAACCACAGCTCTTGGATACTTGAGCCCGATGTAGTGGTTCATTTGGATGATTGTTGCATATAAGTCATTAGTAGTCATTGTAGTACTCCAAAGTAGTTGAGCCATCCTTGGCTGTAAGGTCCTTAGTTCTTAGTTCTTAGTTCAAACTTCTTTAACTTCTAAAATCAAAACTCCATCTACCACAGTACCAATTACATAATAGTCACTGTCTGGAGAGACTATAGCTTGGCCATAGTCTTCTGAATAGTCTGGGTCCAATAGCATAGCTGTTAAATTTACAGTTGCTTCATCACTTATCTTTAATTTTACTTTCATTGTAGTGCTCCAAAGTTAAAGACATCCATGTCTGTAAGTCCAAAGTTATTAGATTAAACCTTTCTTCTTCATGTCATTCTTATACCAAGCAACACAAGCATATGTTGTATTGTTGTTAGTATACTTTTCTTCAACCAGTTTCAAAATGTCAACATTCTTCAATCCAGATGTTATGCACTCTCTAATGAAGTCTCCAACTCCAGTATTCATTGGTGGCTTGTAGTTAGGAGGTCTGCCATAAGTTTCAGTCATTATAGTCTTCAACAATGCTAGCTCAGATTCAAGCTCCTTGACTCTGGCTTCTAAGGTTGGCTTTACTTCAGCTGAAGTTGGTACTGTATAAAGCTTAGCTTTCTTGTTTGCAGTTTTAGTAGTCATTGTAGTTCTCTCAGTTAGTTAATATAATGTATGCTTTTTAATAATTCAAAAAACACATGCTTTTATAAACTGTTTTTTAATAAATGTAAACAACTATTTTAATTAAACAATGCTTTTTAATAATTCAAAAAACATATGCTTTTATAAGCTGTTTTTTAATAAATGTAAACAATTATTTTAATTAAACAATGCTTTTTAATAATTCAAAAAACATATGCTTTTATAAACTGTTTTTTAATAAATGTAAACAATTATTTTAATTTAATTATAAAGGACTTAAGAACTGAGCTCGATTTATAGGGTCTTCCCCAACTGGGCGGCGGGGGGAGCAGGCAGCGCGACAATGTCAATGGTACCACCCGCGCTCAAAAATCAAAAAACCCTGAAAGAAAATTGGAAAAAATAGTATTTAAGGAATAAATGAATAGTTCAAAATATAGTATTCAAAGAATAGCGGAATTAAATTAAAAGAAGCCTTAACCCTCACGGGTTTGTCTCTCCATCTTATGTTCCCAAAATTTTGAAATAAAAACCCTAGTGCAAAGAATAGCAGAATAAGAACTTAAAGAATAGCTCAAAAATTAAAATTAATAAAAATAAAAGTGTACAAACCGAGCGTTTTGTGTTAATATTAATTTAATTAAAGTTAGTAGAAAAGAAGTAAAATGGAACCGAATACTTTTGACCCATATTTGAATTTAGCGGCCGACTTGAAGGTATTCGACCCCGCTTCCTTGCGCGAAACAGAAGCGCTGGCTGCATGCATGTCCATAGACGAAACACTGGATTACTTTGGTTTGTCAAAAGAGCAGTTGGCCCAGTCCAAGCCGGACGAAGAAATCTTTACCTCTGCTTGGAAGCGTGGTAGAGCGAAGGCAAAATATGAAGCTGCTACCCATTTGTTCGCCCATATGAAAGGTAGAGGCGGTGCCCAAGTTGCTTTGGCTTATCTGCGTCAAGTAGCGGCAGAATGGCCCACTGCAGCCATAGAAGCTGGAGGCGGAAAGAACTTTAGTTTCAAAGTCATAATGGATGATGAGTAATGGCAGGCCTAATTGAAGACCTATTAGCAGGACTCCCTCAGGCCTATAATACTTTAGAGGAGTTGTTGGCCCAGTCTAAGTTAGGGCGCCAGCACTATGGGCCTAGAGACAGCATGATTGCTAGTGCCATAGCCCATCCAGGTGAAGGCATTCAGAAGGCAGGACAGTGGTTGCAAGACCAGATGATGACAGCCAGCCAAGCCCCGGTTCAACCGATGACAGACCCCAGAGGTGCGGAGGCTGGTAGCGAAGCGGGACTGAACCTGGCGGGTATGATGCAAACAGGTGGGTTGCCCTTTGGACCCAAGAGCCGGGGTGGGACGCTAGGCACGATATTGGCCCCCGGCATGCCAGATTATCCAGAGAGTGCAGCACGGGTAGCTGCAGAGGAGTTGGCCCAAGGTGCTACAACCCAAGACATTTGGAAGAAGTATAAGTTGTACCCATGGAAAGATAATAGTGGTAATCAGGTGCTATTGGGTGAAATACCTGATTATAATGCGAAGCTTAATCAAGCGGTACTAAAAGACAAAGCCCCTAGTACTTTAGGTGCTTTGTTGACACACCCTGAGTTTTTTAAGAATAACCCAGAATTGGCTAAAATTCAAGTTGTAAAAACTCAACGGCCTAATGACGATTCAATGGGTTGGTCTTTACCGTATTTTAATCAAATAGCTTTAAATTTAGAACACCCTCGTCATTTAGGGGTCACTGGCAAAAAAAGTTTAATGGACACGTTGTTACATGAAATAACACATGCACAGCAAAAGAACCAGGGTTTACCATCTGGTACTTCGTCCGATACAATGCGAGCTGTTCTAAATATGCAAAAGCATAAGGAAGGTATGACGGGGAAACCTAAAGGATACAAGCCTAGATTTGGGGAGTTTAGTACTACAACTGATGAAGAGGCATTTGCAGCATATCAAAGGGCTGCAGGTGAAGCCCAAGCAAGGATGACTGAAGACAGGTTTAGAATAGCATCTAAACCAAGAGGTGGCCCCATTGGGTGGCAGTTAGAGCAGCAAAGTCCCTTAGATACAATGGCCAACGTAGATCGCCATCCAGTTGAGAGTTTATTGTGGGACTATGAAAGTGGAACTAGACAAGACTCCATTAGACCTTCAAAAGTTAAAGAGGTGCTGGCAGACCTAGAAGCGAGAGGGTTTAATAAAAAGCTGAATGGGCCACTTGCAGATATAATTGATGGGTTAGCAGCTGTTAAAGGCTCACATAAGAAGGTCTTTGACAAACTGCGTAGTGCAGGGATACTAGGGCATATAAATAAAGATTTTGATGAAGTAGCTATTTACGACCCCACTAAAGCACAAATCAAAAATAGAAAGAAATTAGAATAATGGATATAATATATAAAGCCTCCAAGACCCTTAGAAAGTTCCACAAAGATAATAACTTTGTAAGAACAGTTATAGGGCCCATTGGTAGCGGAAAGTCCGTTGGTTGTATTGCAGATTTACTTATGAGAGCCCATGCGCAGAAGCCCAATGCTGAAGGTATTAGGCAGACGCGTTGGGTGATTATACGGAACACGTACCGTGAGTTGTTTGATACCACGCTAGTTACGTTCCACGAATGGATTCCCGCGGATAGCGGGGAGTTCTCAATGAAGAACATGAAGTTCACTCTCGAGTATAAGATGGAGGACGGTACTACGCTCCATGCGGAGTTTCTGTTCAGGGCTTTAGATCGACCCAATGATGTTAAGAAGTTATTATCATTGGAGGTAACAGGCGGGTTTATTAATGAGTGCCGCGAGATACCGAGAGCCGTAGTGGATATGCTCCAAGGTCGTTGTGGTAGGTACCCCAAAACTATATTGGACCCAGAGACAGACGAAGTCATATCAGAGCCCACTTGGTTTGGTATCATAATGGATACTAACCCGCCAGATTCTGATAGTTGGTACTACAAGTTGTTTGAAGTTAACTTGCCTAAGAACCACAGCATATACCACCAGCCTAGTGGGTTGAGTGAAGAAGCAGAGAATATTAAGTACTTGCCGAAAAGCTATTATACTAATATGATGCAAGGCAAGGACAAAGAGTGGATTGACGTTTACGTCCATGGAATTTATGGGTTTACATCAGATGGTAAGCCAGTATTCCCTGAATATAAGGACCATGCTCATTCAACACAAGAGCGCTATGAGCCAGACCCTAAGAGGACCCTGTACATTGGGATTGACTTTGGACTGACCCCTGCTGCAATATTTGGGCAGATTACAGCAAGTGGTCAATTTGTTTTGTTTGATGAGTTATGCACCTTTGATATGGGTGCGGTATCTTTTGGTAAGTTGCTAAAAGAGAAGTTGAATTCAAAGTACATAAACTTTAAGGATATTGAGGTCTACGCAGACCCTGCTGGAGAGCAACGGGCTCAAACAGATGAAGTGACCCCGTTCCTAATCCTGCAGAACCAAGGGATTAATGCGGTTCCTGCATATACAAATGACTTCACAATACGAAGGGAAGTTATTGCAGAGTATATGATGCGGTTGGACTTTAATGGTATGCCAGCCCTACAAGTTACCCCTGGCGCACCGACATTGCGAAAAGGGTTTGCTGGTGGATATAAGTATAAGAAGATGCAGGTTTCTGGTCAAGAACGTTACCAAGAGAAACCAGATAAAGGCAAGTATTCACATGCCTGTGATGCTTGCCAGTATTTATTTTTAGGAGCAGTTGGTGGTGGTAGAGTTATCGGAGGTTTTGATAACACTAAGCCAATTGATTACTCTAAACAAAACGCAAGTTACAGATAGAATTGCTAAAGTAGTGAGACACAGAAGCATACGAACCCTAGGGTTGCCGGATAACGTAACCGAGCACTAATTTTTGAGGACAAAGGATGAGCCAGGCGCTTTATGATGCATTAAACGGCATGAGCCCAGAAGAGTTGTGGGCCCGCTATAAACAATACCCTTGGAAAAATAACCAAGGTAAATTAGTTATGCAAGGTGAGCCAGATCAGTATCGTGGCCCAGGGCTGCCTAATGGTGTCAAAGCAGCTAAGCTGCCCAGTCATGTTATGGGTGTAACACTAATCAAACCTCCGCGTACTAATAAATATACAGGTATACTGCTAAATAATACCTTAGATATAAGCTCATTAGTAAAAGCTCTTAATCATGAAAAGCAGCATGAAAAACAAATTGATACTAATTTACCTCTAGGGCCAATAGTAGACCTTAAACAAAAAACAAATAGACTGGGCTATACAGATAATTTTGGTGAAGAACAAGCCAGGATGGCTGGCAACAGAAGCGCGCTATCAGATGTATATAAGAGTGTAGTTCATCCATATTCACAAATGTATCCAGATGAGGGTGGTGACTTTAGGGCATACGATATTGAAAATAGATTAGGCTCTAAAGCGCAAGCATATACTAGTCTAATAGCCCAACTAGCAAAATATGGAAATGGCGTTAGGATGCAAGATTCACAAGAAGCAGTATCAAACCAAATGCAAGATCGTGGTTTAACAATAGAAGAAGTATTGGATCAACTAAGAAAAAGATACATTCCACCATTTTTATCACCAGGGCTACAAGAGTAATGGCAAAAACACCAAAATTAACTAACGATGATATTCTTGACATCGTAAACGCTGAGTTAGAGAATGCTCCAGTTAACAACAACTTGGAGACTCCACTGGCGTATTATCTTGGTGAGCCCAACGGTACTGAAGTTGAAGGCAAATCATCTTTAATGTCTTTAGACGTTGCAGATGCTATTGAGTGGATTATGCCACAAATAATGAAGTCATTCACTCAAACGAACGAAATCGTTATCTTTGACCCATGCGGTCCAGAGGATGAAAGACAAGCTGAACTAGAATCAGAGTACGTTTACAATATTCTGATGAAGAAAAACCCAGGTTTCATATTGGTCCACCAGTTTGTTAAGGATGCGCTATTACAGCGTAATGGAATTCTTAAGTGTTACTATGAGTCTCATGACCAGGTAACTAAAGAAGAGTATACCGGTTTAACAGAACAGCAATTACAAATGCTGTTGTCTGATAAGACCGTTGAACTCTTGTCTATGGAACAAATAATAGACATAGACCCAATGCTTGGTCAGCAAATACTGTTTAATGTTAAGATTCAGATAACAGTAAAGAAACCAAAAATCCGCGTCCTACCTGTACCTCCAGAAGAGTTCAGGGTTAACTCAAGTCATAACTCAATTGACTTAACAGATGCTAGGTTTACTGCGCATGTAACAAACAAAACTCTTTCACAATTGCGTGAGGAGGGCGTTTCTGAAGGCATACTTGACGAGCTAAGTACAGGATTTAACAACCAGTCCAATTATCGTTTCCAATTGCAAGGTGAAAATTCGACTGTTAATGAAGGTTGGACTAAAGCCAATGATGCAATGCGTTTAATACAAGTAGTGGAATGCTATTTGTACATTGACATTGATGGCGATGGTATCGCAGAGTATGTCAAAGTAACCTGCGCAGGTAATGAAACATTTGATACGTTCATCTCAATGGAGGAGATGACAGAAAGTCCATGGATTAGCGCCACAGCTATTTTGATGTCACATAAATTTCAAGGTTTATCAATCTTTGATAGACTGAAAGAAATTCAAGATAACAAAACCGCATTGATACGCAATATTCAAGATAATATATACTTGCAAAATAACCAACGTATGGGTGTTTTGACAGGTCAAGTTAACATGGATGACATATTGGTATCTCGACCAGGCGGCGTAGTTAGAATGTCCAGGCCTGATGCGCTATTCCCAATCATCACGCCTAAGATTGGTATGGAATCATTCGAATTCATGCGTTACCTTGATGAAGTGCGTGCAGGACGTTCTGGAGTATCTGCTGAAGGTAGCGCAACACCACAAAACATTGGCGATCGTGTAGGTTCTCAAGGTGTAGAGCGACTAATGACTGCCAAAGAAGAATTGGTAGGCTTAATAGTTCGCGTATTTGCAGAAACGGGGATTAAACCCCTTTGCTTAAAGATTAGAGATTTAGCGAGGCGTCATGTCGATACCATTGAGAATTTCAAATTTAGGGGTGAATGGGTACAAATCAATCCTGCTCAGTGGAATGAGCGTTCTGAATCAACTGTTCGTGTTGGTACTGGCTCTGGAGATACTACAGCCAAACTAGCAGCAATCAACCAAGTTATTCAAATGCAAACCCAAGCACTACAAATGCCAGGGCAAGCAATAGTTGACCCAACCAAAGTATACTCAGCATTAAATGATTTTTGTAAGTTCTCTGGTCTTAATGGTGCTGATAAGTATTTTATTGACCCGACTAGCGATTCAGGTAAGCAGAAGCAACTGCAATCAGACCAACAAATGCAGGCTGAGAAGCAGAAAGCAGATCAGCAGCAACAAGCAATGATTCAAATGCAAGTACAACTGGCTCAAGCAGAAATGCTTAAAGCTCAAGTTGCACAAGAAAACGTTAAGTTGAAGGGCCAAACTGAACTTGCTAAACATCAGCGTGAAATGGACAAACAAACATACGAAGCTCAATTGGCCCAGCTTGAGTCACAGATTAAGATCGTCCAACAAGTTGCTAACGGCCAAGAGAAAGACGACCGATTGGAGTTTGATTACCAAAAATTGGCATCTGATTTAGCGTTGAGAATAACTGAATTAGAAGCACAATATAAGCAGCAACAATTGGAAATGAGTTATCAGGAAAATAAAGGGGCAACTGAGGAATGACTTTAACATTTAAAAATAGATTAAAATTGTGCTATGAGATTCTGACTAAAAGAAGTGGGCACAAGCAACCTGCTGATAGTAAAAGTCTGTCTATATTCATAGAAGGATACAAAGCTGGTATGAGAGATGCTAGCTATGCAAGGGGTAATACTAGATGACAAATGAAGATCATAGAGACCAACTCATAAGAGAGTCTAAACTGGGTGAGCAAGCTAATATGGCTTGGATGCACTTCATGAAAAAGTACACGGAAGATAAGCAAAGAGAGCTATTCGATGAGTTCTTAAGCGTTGACATCAATACATGTCACTTCGTAAAGTTTAAACAACAAGCCTTGGACCAGATTGTTTCTGGTATCCTACTGGCTATTGAAACTGGCAAACTTGCTGATAAACAATTAGAGGAAAGATAAAATGGCTGATGAAACAACTAACTCTACCCAAGCGGCGAGCGTTGATAATTTAACACAAATGGCCCAGATTTTAATGGGCGAAGATGAAGCACCTGCAAAACCCAAACCAAAAGCTGCAGCCAAGAAGCAAGATGACGAAGAGGGCTCCACCCAATCTAAGGCATCCAATGAAGAAGGCGAGGAAGAAGGCGAGGAAGAAGGCGAACTTGAGCTAAACCTTGATGGTGAAGATGATGGCGAAGAAGAAAATGAAGAAGACACCGATGCCGAAGAAGAAGAGCTGTCTTGGGGCAAGGTTCTTGGTATTGATGAATCTAAAATAGCATTATCTGATGATGGTGAAGTGCTTGGTATCAATGTTAAAATTGATGGTAAGATTGATACTGTACCAGTTAATGAGCTTATTGCCGGTTATCAAACCAACAAAAGTAATACGAACAAAGCCCAAGCCCTGGCAGCAGAGCGCAAGCAGTTCGAAGAAGCAAAACATTATGTTGCAAAAGACTATCAAAAGAAGCTTGAAGACGCTCAAAAATTAACAGTGCACCTTGAAGGTAACTTGTTAAGAGAGTTCCAAGGCGTAGATTGGGAGCAATTGCGATATTCTAATCCTGCAGAATATGCAGCAATGGTACAAGATTTTCAGATGAGACAAGCTGAATTAGACCGTATCAAAAATGCTGTTTATGCTGAACAGTCTGAAGAGCAACAAAAGTTACAAGGGCAATCACAAGCCCAAATGAATGAGTACTTGCAAACACAGGTTGAAAAGGTTATAGAGAAAAATCCTACTTGGGCAAAACCGGAAGTGTTTAAGAAAGCTCTAGGTGAATTTGAAGAATTCATTGAAGAAGCATATGGATTCTCAAAGGGTGACTTTGCGAACATCCAAGATGCTAGAATCTTTGAAGTACTGAAAGACGCTAAAGCTTATAGGGAAGGCAAAAAGATAGCTGATAAAAAGGTTAGTAAAGCTGTTCCTAAATTTCAAAAACCAACTGGTACGCCTGTTAGGAAAAAATCAAAACTTGAAATTTTAACACAACAGGCCAAAAATGCTAAAAACACCTCGGCCAAACGCGATTTGCAAACTTCGGCAATCGCGGAACTTTTATTGAATGGTGGATAAAAATGAGTACCGCAAACCTGGATTCAGCTGACCTAAAAGCTGCACTTAAAGGCGGATTAATCCGCGAAGACGTGATGAACAAAATTTGGGACATTTCAAAAATCCCTTTACCTTTCACTGATATGATTGGGAGCGAAACGCATGATAATTCTTTCACTGAGTGGACGCTTGATGCGCTGGCGGCCGTTGATCTTACTAATGCTGTTGTTGACGGCTCTGATGCTTCCGGTAACAATACTGCGATCGGAACACGCGTGGGCAATCGTTCACAGATTTCTGATAAAGTGGTACGTGTTTCTTTCCGAGCTGATCAGTCAAATGTTATTGGTCGTGCTAAAGAACTGGCGTATCAGTTATCAAGACGCCAACAAGAGCTTCGTCGTGATGTTGAGGCTATTGCACTAAGCAACCAAGCTTCCGTAGCTGATGATGGTAATGCCACTGCTGGTAAAGTAGGTGGCCTTCCTTCCTGGTTGGAAACTACCCACATCAATGGTACTGCTGGTGGTTTCAATACATCAACTGGCTTGACAGTTGCTCGTACTTCAGTGGCTAAGTCTGCATTGACTGAAACCAAACTGAAACTTGCTATTGAAACAATCTATAATGCTGGTGGCGACCCTACTATCTTGATGACCCGTCCAGCCGTTATCAGCCGTATCTCTGAGTATCTTTTCTCTTCATCTGCTCGTATTGCTACGATCACCAATGAGCTGGAAAGCAATGCCAAAGCTGCTACCGCTGTTGGTGCCGTCAATGTATATGTTTCCGACTTTGGTACGTTGAAATTCGTTCCGAATCGTCTACAACAATTGCACGACACTGACCGTAACGATGTCTTCATCCTTGACCCTGCCTATTTAGCCTTGTCTTACATGGGTGGTTACAGAACTGAAACGTTGGCCAAAACTGGTTTGGCTGAAAATCGTCAAATGTCTGTTGATTGGACGTTGAAGGTCTTCAATGAGAAAGCGCTCGGTATTATCGGTGATATCGATAGTGCTGCTGCGATGACGTACTAAACCAAACGATTTTTCCTAGTCCTTAGAATCGTTGAGTTTCCTGCCCGGTTAGACCCCTTTCCGGGCAGTTTTTAACATTGGAGAATATCATGGGTGCAACAAAGAAAGTTATAACAGATGTAGACGCAGATGCGAATAGAGCAGTATTAATGGAAAAAGCATTTGAAGCAGCGCAAGATGTAGAAGAAGAGGTAGCTATATCTGCAACTGATAAATTAACAGTGCTGAATACATCTGACCATAATGTATGCCTCACAAGTGGCATTCTTGCCCCTGGTGATGAAGGCATTGCAACACGAGCAGAGCTAGGTACTCTTTGGCAATTTTTGGAACTTGCCGAGAAGTAACGATGCACAGTAAGAACTTGCTAGCTTTTCTAGACATGGTAGGTAAAAGTGAAGGCACTTCGAATAGTTCTCATACTCTTAATCATGGTTACGATATCATTGTTACTGGTATTAGCGGTAAACCTGAGAGATTTACAGATTATTCAGACCATCCATTCGCTCGTGGTAGAAAAGCGAAGCAGATCAACAACCACGGATTGTACTCAACCGCGTCAGGGAAATACCAGATTTTATTTAGGTTTTGGCCGTACTACAAAAGGACATTGAGGTTAAAAGACTTTAGCCCTGAATCTCAGGATAAAGTAGCAGTACAGCTAATAAAAGAATGCGGCGCTATCGGTGATGTAGAAGAAGGCCGATTAGAAAAGGCCATAGCTAAGTGTGCCAGGATATGGGCCAGTTTACCAGGCAATACTTACGGTCAACGTACCCACAAATTTGAAACATTATTAGCATTTTATAAAGAATCAGGTGGAACATATGGTTGATGAAGTTTTCAGATCGGAATTTGACACCCATTGTACTGAGATAGCCCACAAACTTACTCAACCCACTGAAGACCTTATTCTAGCTCGTAATGCAAGATTAAGACAAAACCCTGGTGTCATCCGCGACCTAGGTCAAGGTGGTGAAGGCGGTACATGGGGTCGCCAGGTAGCATCAATCCCAATGATTGTTTATGATCGTGCCATCCGTGACGGCTATGATTTAAATAACTTGGATTCTGAAATTGCAGGTAGAGAAATGCATAGGTTCTTACAGAGCCCTATGGGTAAAGCCTGCTTAGTTCAAGATAAACACTAATTTCACATGATTGATTTTAAACTTACACAAAATTCAAGTAAAAGAGCTGCTGTTTGGGGCTTAGTTGCTATAGTAGGGATTCCAGCTTACTGGATGGGCAAGGACGTAACAGGACTAATTTTATTAGGCACAGCTATTACAGCTGGCCTTGGTATTCAAAAAACAGATAGTTGAGGTATCGTCATGCCAGGTAAAGTTATAGCAGGAACAGCAGTTAATCCAACCTTCAGAAGCTCTAAAGCATATGCTGAAGGTCGTGAAGCTTCAAAGGCCAGCGCTGCTCAAAACACAAATCCACATGCAAACCCTAGTCCAGCATACACTGCTTGGGATGCTGGTTGGCTTTCTTATGTTGCAGGTGGTACTACTACACTGGCAGTTGACAACTGTGCTACTCGTGGGTTAACAGCATAATGAAAAGCGTATTTACACATAGAAACCAAGCACCCGCTGGCGTCGTTGATACAACATTAGTTTTGCCAAAGACGCAAAACACTGGTATAAAAGTAGACACCTCTGTACCAACATACCCTTGGGTCGATTTACTTGGGACAGTTGCGCCTAGAGCATCCGCTCCTAATCAGGCCACTCTTGAAATATTTAGGGGTGGTCAAGTTAGGAACTGGGCATTCGCAGCTGGTGATAGAAGTGATAATGTATTTCATATACCACATGATTACGTTATGGGTTCCGATCTATTCATTCATGCACACTGGGCCCACAATGGAACCGCAATAAGTGGCAATGCAGTAATGAACTTTTATTGTTCTTATGCAAAAGGACATAATCAAGCGGATTTTACTGCTGAAAAGAATACAACCATTACTTATAACACAACGAATATTGCAACGACACCTAGGTATAGGCATCGAATTGATGAAGTTGCTATTACTAGTACTGGTGGTTCTGCGACGCTTATTGACAACGCTTTGATTGAAGTTGATGGTTTGTTACTAGTAAATTTTGATTTTACTACAATACCTACAATAACAGGTGGCTCGCCAAATTCACCTTTTGTTTTTGCAATAGACATTCATTATCAATCAACAGGTATTGGCACTAAACAAAAAGCTCCACCATTCTGGACATAGTAGGTATTAAAATGAGAGATCGTAAAATTGTTGAAAACAATGGCGTACCAGAGTATGCTACTTATGCAGATATGCCAGACCCAGCTGATTATAAGGGGCTTGCATTAGTGCAAGATGGGTATACGCTATATAAAAGCGATGGGCTATATTGGACTCCTTTTATTACTGGTAAAGTGCCCCAAAATACTAGACTTGAAGGTGTAGACCAAGTACCTATTATATTTTACGCTGCAAGTAAAGATGGCCAATATGTTTTTGGGCGTAACGCAGATGGAAAATCTATCTCTCGTACAACCTTAGCATACGCAGAAACTATAGTACAAGATTGCACATTACTTTACAGTGAAGATGGAGTGACAACATTAGGCGCTAGTTCCTATCCATCTGGGATATTCACAACTGACAATGGCTATGTTTTTGCACAGGTTATACGTTTTTCAGATACCAAAGCATTCTTATATAAAAGTGTGGATAATGGGGCAAATTGGGGGAACAATTACCCTGCTTTTGATAATAAAGCGCCTATTAGTCGCATTGGTTATAATGGTTCAACGCATATCGCAAACGTTTCTATTTTGGGTGAGCGTGGCTTTGCAGAGATAAAAGAAGGTGGTAGAACCTACTATGCCTACGGTGAGTATAATGTTGCGGGTTCTGGTAATCAGGATGTAGCTGTTGTCGTATCACATGATCTTGGTACTACATGGACACGTTCAATATTTTTAAGCTCCTCAAGGCATATCCATTTTGTAAAACAAGACCCTTATTATGGGTATATATGGGTAGGGTTTGGTGATACTGCGGCACAAAATGGCTTAATGCGACTGGATAGTATTTTGCGCACTATTCCTGTTGGCATGACTCACGCCCAAATAGCAAATAAAGAAGGTTGTAAAATTCTTTACGGATTAAAACGCTACGCCACAACAGACTTACATTTTGAGCCTAATCATATCTTAAACCCAGTCGATTTAGGCGGGGGTATTTCCGCTGCTCTGTCTGATGTTGAAGCTGGTATTTGGAAAATGGACTATGAACTTACATACTATGAACGTGTTTATAATCCATGGAGTCCTGACTGGGACGGGCATTCGCTATACTGGATACAAAAGCATACTTCAACAAATACTTTGATTGCTTGTGAAATTGTTGAAACAACAACAGACCAAAATGTTTATACTACAAGGTTCATAACAAGTGTAGATGGAGGATTAACATGGAAATGTGTAGCAACTGCAAGATGTAGAGTGCCAAGAACATCACAAGGCCCAGCGTCTTTTTTAGAGTGGGATGATAAAATATGGATAGCAGGGAACACATTCGCTTCAAATATGGTCGGTGCAACAATGGCTATTCGACCAACAGTTGAAGTGTTTGATGAAACAAAGCATGGAGCCAGGACAGAAATTGGTGCAGATGGAACTCTATATGAGTATGGTATTGAGTCAATTATACCATTCACTTTTGTAGACAACACTCTTGGGACAAACGGGGCTGGCTACGGTTACTCGCCACGTACACCATTTAAAACCCTGACATATGCTCTTGGTTCTAATAGGTCTCCAAATGGGGCAGTTATACGCATTATTGGAACATTAGCAGAAACTACGGGTGTTTCTGCAAATTTTTTATCGCCTCTGTACCCATCTGAACCAAACCCAATATACCCCACAGTAATTAAAGGGTGTGGTAAAAACGGGCCAGAGGTCGTTGTCGGTATTACGTTTGCTTATCTTGAAATGCGAGATACACCAAGGACAGGTCGCGTTGATATTCGAGACATTAACTTCAGAAATACTGCCGCCGGTGCATTTATAAACAATGCAACAGATGCCGCAGCATCAACGGTGCGGGTGATTGATAGTAAAATATCTGTAACAAACGCCAATGCTTTCCAAGCGTCAAAAGGGAAAATAGATATTGCTCGGTGCGAAGTGAGTAGTGGTACGTCTGCACCATTGTCCGTTTTATCAGGTATTGGAACAATATCAGCAAATGATTCCTTGCTTGCAACTACTGGTAGTGTTGTCTGCTCTCAAAACAGTTCGGGAGGAAAGCTGACATTAACAAAATGCTCGCTAACTGGATTCACTACATATGCAATTAATCTTTCATCAATTACACCAGCGTCAATAACCAGTTTAACAGATTGCCTATTATATAGCGCTGGTGGTACTGCTGCTATTTTAGGTAATTCTGGGGTTACATATACGTCATCAAATTTCAATAATGTGGTAAGCAATAAAGCGTTTACTAATGTAAATGGTACGCCTAATGTTATACAAGATGCTGCACTAACTATTACTGATTATCGTACAAACAAAACTATTCTAGCACTTTCTGGTTCTAGTCTTGATGTTGAAAAGAAACCAAGTATATCGGCTGGTTGCTATTCAATAACGTAGGTCAACTGATGAACTTTAAATTACCCTCTTTATTTTGCAATTGCCCACGAAATATTGAGGATACACTTAATGGGCTAACAACTTTCTTAGGAAAAATACTCATGACACTCGAAGAACTTAAACAAATATTGGATGGTACCAAAGCACAACTGGTTAAAGCCGCTGGTGAAATCACTGCCAGAATTGACGCTCTTGAAGCTCAATTGGCTACCGTAGTTACTACACCTGAAGTTGATGCAGCTTTAGCCGAATTGAAAGCTGTTGCACAACAGTTGGATGATATCAATCCAGACGTAGTAGAGTAACTAAATGCTGCACCCAAATATGTTAAAATTGGTCGTGGTAGTAGGCAGCCTGTTGTTATTTGGGTGCACATCATTAGTTTACACAAATTCGCAAGGCGCAACAATTGAAGCATGGTCGTTTTTGTCTAATAAACGCCTTTCAGGCACTCTTACGGCAGATGGTAATAAAAGAGTGCTTGTAATAAATGAGTTTGATGAAAACCAAACTGATGGCGCTGCTAAGATGGTAGGAGCCGCTGTGGAGGCAGCAATAAAATATCGCCCATGAGCTGGATTAAATGAATCAAGATATTATGAATATTGCCATTGGTGTCATGTGCTCTGTCTTTGGATGGTTGCTAAAAACTGTATGGGAATCAGTTAAAGATTTACAATGTGCTGACAGATCGTTGGCCGAAAAGGTAACCCAGATTGAACTGTTAGTCGCTGGGTCTTATATTAAACGAGATGAAATACAAGTATTGCACGATGCGTTATTTAGAAAGTTGGATAAAATTGAAGACCGTGTAAACAGGGTAATCATCCAACGCGAGGTAACAAATCACACAAATCGGGGCGAACATGATTAATCGCATTTTAACAGCACTTGAAAATGTAAAAATATACTATGAATTTGGTATGTCTTTACCAGAGGCTGTAATCGAATTCTTTAAAGAGGTATACTATGGCTAAGTGGGTTCATCAAAAATTTTTAGATGGCGGTCTTGATTATCTCAAGGCCAATTGTAACAAAATTGCATTAATTAGTACTTATTCCGCTAGTGATTCCTATGCTACTGTAACTGGCAATCTGTTGGCAGAAGCAACGATGGCATCTGGCGATTTCACATTAGCCGGGGCTGCTGGGGCTGCTCGTACTTGCACAACAGCAGCGGGAAAACAGGACGCGGCTGCTAATGCTAGTGGTGGTGGTGCTAGTAGTCATATAGCATTTTTGAATACTACTTTATCAGAAGTGTTGTGGGTCACTGATGAAACATCTGACCAGTCAGTAACAATAGGGAACCCTATTACATTCCCTTCATTAGTTTATACTAGCAACCAGCCAACATAAGGCACTGAAATGGCTTTACCTGCTACAGATAATTTTAACAGAGCAGACTCTAACCCAGCAGGAGTACCATGGGTAAAAGTTGGTCTTGCATCTGATGTTAGAATTCTCACAAATAGGCTAACTGCTGCTGGTCCATCAGTAGGATTCGTATACTGGAATGCTGATACTCCTGCCGAAGATCAGTATTCTCAGTGCATTGTACCAACATCTGGTAGTGAGGTAGGTGGGCCAGCCATAAGGATATTAACATCATCAGCGAATAGGGATGGTTATAGATATAATATAAGTGGCAAAGTATTACAGAAACTCGTTAATAATGTTACCACAACATTGCAGACAATGACTGATACTGTGTCAAATACTGCTGTATATAGATTAGAAGCTATTGGTACAACAATACGAGTATATAAAGATGGAGTTCAATTAGGTACAGATGTTACTGACACAAGTTTTTCATCAGGTAGCGTTGGTATTTACCATGGTGGTTCATCTGGATATTATGATAATTGGGAAGGCGGAGAAACTAATCCAGCGACAGTATTAACAGCGAATAACTCTACCCAAGTAAATGCGTCTACCAGTAGTGCAATTGGACAAGAAAACATAATAACAGCCGGTAACTCATCTCAAGCAAATACGTCAAGTTCTGGTGCAATAGTCCAGGTCATACTTGGTGAGATGTTAGCAGACAACTCTACACAGGTTAATCAGAGTATATCTGGTGGGGTAATACAGTCACATACAGTAACAGCTGGTAACAGTACGCAAGTCAATGGTAGCACTACTGGTGCAATTACCATGACTCATGTTTTATCTGCTGATAATAGCATACAAGCTAATTTGAGCATTACTGGGGCAATAGGTCAGTTGCAAATATTGACAGCAGCAAATTCTGTTCAAGCAAATCTTAGTGATTCTGGTAGAATGCTGTTAACACCAGGGTTCTGGTATGATGAAAGCGATGAAGCTATAACATGGCTTATTGATCTAGATGGTAATACAATGTGGTCCCCTTCTCCACCTATAACAAGCATTTGGAGCTAAAATGAATTACACAGAAATCAAGGACATGGCCCTTGGCTATTCTGATAGACAAGACACTGAAGTAATAGGGAAAATGGATTTGTTTTTAAAGATGGTGGAGTCGAAAATTAATCGTGCTCTTGAAACTCAACCAATGATTACTACAGTACAAACTGTGTTGGTAGACAATGTTTTCGAGTACACTCTACCAACTGATTTTCTATCTATTAAGGACATTAAGATAGTTAATACAGATAATGAAAATTATTCTTACCCCATGGAAATGGCATCGCCAGAGAGAATAACAACATTTAGGCTGG
>Ga0209391_10000136_pt1 | contig 28434 bp, 22 predicted proteins | sample PPLLak3March2015_FD_187246 | JGI IMG/M metagenome (GOLD analysis project Ga0209391, IMG submission 187246) | Freshwater sediment microbial communities from Prairie Pothole Lake near Jamestown, North Dakota, USA - PPLs Lake P7 Core (1) Depth... | ecosystem: Environmental > Aquatic > Freshwater >...
TCGAAGGGACGCCCGCTCGGCCACTCGATGGACGGGGACGGCCAGATGTACGGGCTGCGCTACATGCGCGTGGATGACTCTGCACGGACACTGACGGCGTTGTTGCGCTACACGATGGTCAATGAGGGCGGTGCCGTGCCGGACATCCGCCACACGGTTGCACCGGGTCCGGAAGACTGGTGGAGCGTCGATGTGACCTATCGCTGGCCCATCAGCAGTGGTTGGATCGAGGCCACCGCCGGCGGCGACTACCAGGACCGCGAATGGAACGATACCGACGCCATGCTGCCGCGTTTCGCGGTGTCGTGGCGCCACACGTTCCAATGACAGATCGATCGAGGCAACGGCGGTTGTCGCTGCTGGCGCTCGGCCTCGGGTCCGCGCTGACTACGACCGCGTGGGCCGAGCCGTGGATGTCCCCGGGCGACGTGCGGCTCCGCCACGACTTGCAACAGCTCTCCGACCGGGGCCTGCTTTCGGGTCCCACGCTGAGCTGGCCGATCGGGTGGTCGCAGGTCGCGCGCGAGTTGGGCAAGCTCGATGCCGCTGCGCTGTCAGCGGGTGAGCAGGCCACTGTAGAGCGACTGCGGGCCCGGGCTGCGCGCGAGATGCGCACCGGCGACACCAGTCTCGTCGCGACGCTGTCGGGCGCCGTCGACCCGCTGCAAATGCGTACGTTTGAGTCGACGCCGCGCGAGGAAGGCGAGGCGGCATTGTCCGCGGACTGGCTTGGCCAGCGCTTCGCATGGAAGCTGTCGGCGACCGTGGTGGCGGATCCAGACGACGACCGCGAATTGCGGCCGGACGGCTCGTACGTCGCGATGAGCCTCGGCAATTGGATGATTTCGGCCGGGTACCTGGACCGCTGGTGGGGTCCGGGTTGGCAGGGCAGCCTGATCCTGTCGAGCAACGCGCGGCCGATGCCCTCGATCGCGATCGACCGCAACGAGTCCACGCCGTTCGATCTGCCGGTGCTCCGCTGGCTCGGCCCATGGCGCCTCAGCACGTTCATGCAGCAGTTCGAAAGCGATCGCGACTACAGCAATGCGCTGCTGTTCGGGTTGCGCGCGGAAATCCGTCCGCACCCGACGCTGCAGATCGCTGCCAGCCGTACGGCGCAGTGGTGTGGCGACGGCCGGCCCTGCGACCTCGGTACGTTCGGGGACCTGCTGGTGGGTAACGATAATGACCAGGACCTCGCGGAGCAGCCGGGCAACCAGCTGGCTGGGTTCGACGTGCGCTGGTCTTGGCCGGGCGCACGAGTGCCGTTGGTGCTCTACGCGCAGGGCATCGGCGAGGACGAGGCCGGATTCATGCCCTCGAAGTACCTGGGGCTGTTCGGCGCCGAGGTCTGGGGTGACCTGGCCGGTGGAACGTGGCGGGCCCACGTTGAGTATGCGGATACGGCCTGCGATTTCCTGCAGTCACCACCGGAGTTCGGTTGTGCCTATACGAACAGCATCTATACGTCCGGCTACCGGTATCGCGGCCGGGTCCTGGGTCACTCGATCGATGCGGATGGTGAAGCCATCGGGGCGGGCACCCTGTTCATCGATTCCCGGGGCCATCGCTGGGAGATCCTGGGCCGCAACGTCAAGCTGAATCGGGCCGGGGTGGCTCCAGGGCATTCGCTGGCGGACGGAGAGGCCAGGGTGCGCGACGTCGCAGTGACGCACGAGCGGGCCCTTGCATGGGGTAACATTACGGTTTCGCTGGGGTGCGCGGACGTGGATTCGGCTGGAACGGTGGCCGTCGAGGATGGGGTGCGCGGCTCTCTGACGTGGTCACACGGCCTCCGCTGACATGGCATTTCGCAACTTGCGAGTCGGATAGGGAAGAGCATGCGAGGATCCAGGAATCTGTCCCTGCCACGTTCGATGTTGGCCATTGTTATGCTGGCTGTCGGGCTGGTGTCGGCCCCTGCAGCACTTGGACAGACTCCGACGGCGGAGCAGGTTGAAGCGTTTCGTGAGCTCTCTCCTGAGCAGCAGCGAACCGTCCTCGAAGCCATGGGCGGGGGTAACGGACAATCTGGTGCGGCGCGGTCTGACCCACGCATAGAGTCGCCGGAAACGGTTCTGCCGCGACCGATCCAGGACGAGCGCCTTCGTGGTCTGACGGTCGACGGCGAGCCACGGCTCGCGGCCGGTGACACGTTGATCGTCGAACTTGAACCCGTGCTGGTCGAGGGCGAGGATCGAGTCCTTACGGAGCGGCCTCGCCAGGCTACCGAAGCGCTGCAGGAGGCGAGCGCGACGCCAGGAAGGCCACCAAGCGGACCGCCTGGGGTCATAACTGCAGCGCCCCTGACCCAGCAGGCAAATCCGGTGCCTGCCGCACGCAAAGAGGTCCAGCGCACCAAGTCCGAGGAGGCGGATCTCGATCGTTACATCGAGACCGTGCGGCGCGGCAATCCGTATCGATTGAATCGCAGCGGGGCGCTCGATCTGCCCGGGCTGGGCGTGGTGCCGCTCGCTGGCCTGACCGTGCTGCAGGCGACCCAGCGACTTGCAATCGAGCCGTTCCTGCGCGACTTTCGCATCCGGCTGATATTGCTGCCGCTCGAGCCAGTCGACACGGATGCCCTGAAGCCGTTCGGCTACGACCTGTTTGCCGGGGTGCCGACCACGTTTGCGCCGGTGACCGACGTCCCTGTGCCCTCGGAATACGTGATCGGGCCGGGCGACCGCTTCGACGTCCAGTTGATCGGCAACACGAAGGGCAAGCACTCGCTGGTCGTGAATCGCGACGGCCGAGTCATGTTCCCCGAGCTGGGTCCCATCGCCGTCAGTGGGCTGCGCGTCGATGAAGCGAAGGCCCGCATCGAGCAGCGCGTGGCGGACCAGATGATCGGCACGCAGGTCACCGTTTCCATGGGTGACCTGCGCTCGATCCGCGTCTTTGTGGTCGGCGAAGCCAACCAGCCAGGTTCGTACACGGTCAGTAGCCTTGCAACCGTCACCAACGCCCTGTTCGTGAGCGGCGGCGCGAAACCGATTGGGTCGCTGCGCAACATCCAGCTGAAGCGCAACGGACGCATCGTCTCCCGGCTCGACCTGTACGACCTGCTGCTGAACGGAGACACCTCGGGCGACGCGCGTCTGCTGCCGGGGGACGTGATCTTCATTCCGCCGGTAGGTACCACGGTCGGCGTCACCGGCGAGGTGCGCCGGCCGGCAATCTACGAACTGCAGGGGGAGGCGAGCGCGGCAGACCTGCTGCATCTGGCCGGTGGCCTCACGCCCGAGGCGGATCCGCGGCTTGCAACGCTCCAGCGCATCGACGAGCGGCGCGAGCGCATCGTCTTGGACGTCGATTTGACCAACCCGCAAGCGCGCACGACGCGCCTGCGTACTGGCGATCTGCTGCGCGTCCCCGGGGTCAGGGCGACGTACTCGAACGCTATCAGGATCGATGGGCACGTGCTGAGGCCAGCATCGGTCGAGTACCGCGGCGGATTGCGGCTGACGGACGTCATCCCGTCGGCCGACGACTTGAAGCCGAATGCGGACCAGCGCTACGTCTTGATCCGCCGCGAGGATGCTGGCACGCGCCGCGTGCAGGTGCTCTCTGCCGATCTCAGCGAGGCATGGCGTGCGCCGACGACGGACGCGAATCCGCGGTTGGCCCCACGCGACCGGATCTACGTGTTCGACCTGGAAACCGGGCGACGCGCGATCCTCGATCCGATACTGCAGGACCTCAAGCTGCAGGCCGTGAGCGATGAGCCGTCGCAGGTCGTGCGTGTCTCGGGGCGCGTGCGCGTGCCCGGGGAATATCCGCTGGAGCCGGGGATGACGGTCAGCGACCTGATTCGTGCCGGCGGAGGACTCTCGGAGGAAGCTTATGGAGGCGAGGCGGACCTGGCGCGTTATGAGGTACGGGATGGACAGACCCGCAAGACGGACGTGGTCAAGATCGACCTGCGCCGCGCCCTGGCCCGTGACCCGACAGCCGACCAGGTGCTTGCGCCGTTCGATTTCCTGGTCGTCAAGGAAATCTCCCAGTGGTCCTCCCAGGAGACGGTCCGGCTGGAGGGTGAAGTCCGTTTTCCGGGCGAATACCCGATCGAGCGCGGCGAGACTTTACGCTCCGTCATCGAAAGAGCTGGCGGACTGACGCCGCTCGCGTTCCCGCAGGGTAGCGTCTTCACTCGCGAGTCGCTCAAGGAGCGCGAGAGGCGCCAGGTCGAAATCCTGGTCGACCGATTGAAGCAGGATCTCGGCACTTTGGCCCTGCAGTCCACGCAGGCAACTACGGGTGCTCCGCAACAGGCCACCGAGACCTTGGCGATCGGCCAGTCGTTGCTGGCCGACTTGCGGAACGCCGAGCCAGTGGGTCGCCTCGTGATTGATCTCGACCGTATTATGGCCGCGGAAGCTGCGTCGGCAGTCGACGTGATTCTCAAGGATGGGGATGTGCTTCGAGTGCCGCAGACGGCACAAGAAGTGACGGTGATCGGCGAGGTGCAGAGCGCCACGTCGCACCTATACGATCCCGCGTTTGCGCGCGACGACTACATCCGCATGAGCGGCGGCACGACGCAGAAGGCAGACGACCGGCGGATCTACGTAGTTCGGGCCAACGGGAGCGTGGAGACGGGCAGCGGCAGCCGCTGGTTCCGCAACGTCGGTTCGATTCAGCCGGGCGACACGATCGTCGTGCCGCTGGATGCGGAGAGGATGAGACCGTTGCCTTTGTGGACGGCGGTGACTTCGATCATCTTCAACCTTGCCGTAGCGGTCGCGGCGGTGAACTCATTCTGAGCGACGGCAGGTACCAGGTGACAGAAGAGTTGCTTGAATCCGATACGACTCGAACCAGCGTCCTATTGGTGGTGCGTCGCCACTGGTGGATGCTTGCGGTGATAGGCCTGATCAGCGGCGTGGCTGCCTTCGGGCTGTCCTTCCTTATCGAACCGGCATACCGCTCGACAGTGGTACTGATGCCTGCCCGGGATGAGAGCGAGCAGGGGCTGCTTTCCAGTCTGCCTGGCGCCTTAGGGGGATTGGCTGGGCTTGCGGGTATCTCCCTAGGTGGCAGTGCAGTGCGCGGCGAAGCACTCGAGTTTCTGCGTTCGGCGGCGATGGCCCGCGCCTTTATCGAGCAAGAGAAGATTGGCGACCAGCTTTCAGCGGTTCGCGGTGGGAGACCCTCTCCCCAGAGAACGCTGGAGTTCTTCCGTGAGCGCGTGCTCGACGTGACTGACGACAAACGCACCAACGTGATTCGTGTGTCTATGACTTGGCAGGACCCTGCCGTGGCTGCCCGCTGGGCCAACCGGTACGTGGCGATGGCCAACGCGCGCCTTCAGGCTCGGGCAGTCAAAGACGCGGCTGAGCGGCGTGCTTATCTCGAACGTGAGTTGCAGCGCACCGGCTTGCTCGAACTTCGCGCGGCGGCATACCGGCTCATCGAAAGCCAACTCAAGGTGGCAATGCTTGCGGCAACGCGGGAAGAGTTCGCATTCCAGGTAATCGATCCTGCGGTCGAGCCGGATCGGCACGATCGCGTGCGACCGAAACGGTCGCTCCTGGCGGTTGTCGGCACGATGCTTGGCTCCGGACTCGCGTTGCTGCTGCTGTGGCTCAAGCGAGAGCGGACCGCGGTACCCTAAATGTCGGCAGTGACCCATTGGGACGTACAGCCAGTCCAGCTGACCGCCCACCGATCGCAATGCGCGCGACCTGACTGGGTCTATGCGAGCCTGGCAAGCCTCAGCATCGTCGGCTTTCCGCTCGTCAGCATCGTCCCAGTGGCACTTGGCCTGCCAAACAGGCCAATCTCCATTGCATTCCGTCTGTGCATCGTTGCCTTGGCGCTTCTCGTGACTGCGCGGCTCGTCTCGGGGCGTGCATCAATCGCGAATCGCACGGCGCTGGCCTGTTTCGGCACGTTCGCCACATTGTTGGTTCTGCGCATCGTCTGGGAGGCGACCGTTCGGACCTTTCCATTGCCACTGGTCTGGGAGGAGGTCTTTGCCTACGCACTTCTGGTATCCCTGCTCCCGGCGCTGGCGCTACTGCAGACACCGGACTCCGCGACGCTGCGCCTGACCCTTGCGCAGATCGAGGTCATCGGCGCGGCCGCCTTGCTCGGACTGGCACTGCTGGGCATCCGGGCCCTCGGAGAAGCGGCAGCACTCGCACGACTGGCGACAGAGGTAATCAATCCAGCCAGCATCGGCTACCTGGCGCTGACGGTGTTCTTGGTCGTCGCTGCGCGCCTGTTTGCCGAGGGTCGTGGCCGACCGCTGCTGCTGCTCGCGAGAGTCCTAGTTGCCGCGCTGGCATTTGTCATGATGATTGCGTCCGCCACCAAGGGGCCAATCCTGGCCCTGCTAGTCATTGGCGTGGCCGTGGCCTTGGCCAGTGTCAGTCGCGGCGGCGGGCCAACGCAACTGTTTGGGACGCTGGTTGGAGGCTGTTTGCTGCTAGGGCTGTTCTGGGTCGTGGCGCAGTTCATCGAGGACTACACATCGCTCCAGACTGTCTCGCGATTCACTGGTGTGCTGGCGGATCCGTCGACGGCAGACCGGACCCTTCTTGCCCGCTCGGCATTCGAGCAGTTCTCGGACAGCCCGCTCATCGGCAGCGACCTGGTCGAGCGGACGCTGCGCGCCTATCCGCACAATGTCATGCTGGAGGCTTTGCTCGTCACCGGCGTTGTCGGATTCCTTCCATTCCTGTTGTTGAATCTGCTCGCCCTGCGTGCCGCGTGGCGCCTGTTGCGTGGCGGTCACGGTGTGGCGTGGGTCGGCATGCTGCACTTGCAGTACCAGGTTGCGGCGCTCCTTGCGGGATCCCTTGTCTACGGGTCCGTCAGTTGGGCTGCCTTGATCTTGCCGATCGCGGCAGAACGTGCATTCGATGTCACGCGAGCAGCGACTGAGACGGGCGGCTCCTGATGGGTACCGCGGATCCGCACGCGTGGGCATCGGTGATGCCAACGCGCAACGCACTGTATTCGATGGGCCAGGTCCTCGTATCGACACTCTCGGCGTTCGCGACATATGCCGTTGTGGCGCGCGAACTCGGTGTAGCCATGCTCGGCATCTGGTCCGTAGCGGTCGCGATCTGCGCGTTCGTGGCAATCGCGGATGCCGGAATCGGTGGTGCGATGGTGCGTTTCGTGGCGATGTATCGCAGTTCTGGCGAGATCTCCCTCGCTCGCTCGACGGCGGTGACGGCTTTGGGCAGCGTGGCCATTGCCACCGCGACCGCGGCGCTGCTCGGCTACGTGCTGGCGAGCGCAGTCGTCGATCGGCTTGTGCCGGCGCACGAGCGGCATATCGCCCACGACCTGTTGCCCTTCGCGATGCTCACGGCGGCATTGAACGCGGTATCCGAGACCGTGCTCGGTGGGTTGGAAGGCTGCGAGCGATACCAACTGCGTGCCGGCGCAGTCGTGCTGGGCAGCCTGACGCTGATTACTACGATCCTGGTCGGATTGCCCGTGCTTGGAGTCGACGCCCTCGGGATCGCCTTCGCAGCACAGGCACTGGTCGTGCTGGTGCTAGGCGTATTCTTTCTCGCCCGTACGCTACGGATTGGTGCTTCGACCTATCCGTCCTTCCGGCCGGCCGTGCTTCTGCCGCTGTTGGCGATGGGCTGGCGTCTCAAGGCCATGGGCCTGTTCAACCTGCTGCTCGACCCGGTTACTAAACTGCTGGTGTTGCGTGCCGGCGGCAGCGAGATGTCCGGTCTGTTCGAGATGGCAGCGCGATTGCCGGCCCAGCTGCGGGCCGTGATGATCGCGGCTCTGCAGGTAACGGTGCCGCGGTTCGCCGGGCTGCCGAGCGAGGATCGGCTGCTGCTGTATCGAGGACTGGTGTCGGTCGCGTTGCTTGGCGGACTCGCGGCATTTTCGACACTGCTGCTCGCGCTGCCGTTGCTGTCGACGCTATTGTTGGCTCGCATGGATCCCGTATTCCTTGCGCTTTCGGGACTGATGGCGCTGGCCTGGTTCGTCAACGTCCAGAGTGCCCCAGCGTATTTTGCCTATGTCGGCACGGGCGAGCTGCGCTGGAACCTGTTCGGGCACATGACAATGGGGCTGCTGAACATCCTGCTAGGCTACATCGGCGGCCAAGTCGGCGGTTCGATTGGGGTCGTGGCCGGCACCTGCGCGGCGATCTGTATCGGCAGCAGCCTGCCGACCATCGCTTTCGGCGTGCGCTTCGGCCAGTGGCCACTGCCCAGTAGACGCGCGGACTGGATGGCAGCCGCGGTCTCGATCGTCGTGGTCATCGCCTGGGAGTCGGCCGTCCTGGGCGGCGTGCACGGCGCACGTACTCCGATCATCTCCGGCGTGTCGGCCGCGGTGTTCGGATTTCTCGCGCTTGGCTTCCTTTTGCGTCACCCGGCACTTGCACGTCTTCGCGGCTGATCGCGGCATCGATAAGTCTGAGGCAGAGTCATTGAACTCGACGAGATCAGTGGAATTCGAAGTTCGGCACGGCTTGCGAGGCTGGCGCGGGGCCGCTTGGAGAGTGTTGGCGCCAGTGCGGGCCTACCTGCGGGATTTTCCGTTTCCGCGCGGCAAGGGTCTGTTGCTGCGTGGACTGGTCTTGCCAGTGTTGCCGAAGAACGGCACCTTTGACGTACACCTGCCCGGCGGTGGAGTTCTGCCCTTCCAGTACCGCGAGCGACTTGGGCTGGGATTCCTGCTGCGAGGGGAGTTCGAGCGTGCCGAGCTCCATGCCGCACTGGAGGCCACAGGTGCAGGCGGCGTCGCGTTCGATGTGGGCGCGAACGTAGGCCTGTACTCGCTATCCCTAGCTTCTATCGCCGGACCAACAGGCCGCGTGATCGCAGTTGAACCGCTCGCGGAGAACGTGGCTCGGATCGATTCGTCGGCGCGACGTAGCGGTTTCACGAACGTAACGACGATTTGTTGTGCTGCGGGGGCCGAGATGGGCTCCGTCGATCTCCATCTTGCCCAGGACAGCGCATTCACATCAGTGGATCAACCGAAGGAAGGTGGTGACGGTCGCGGCACCCGGACGGTTGCACAGCGCACTCTTGACTCCATTTGGTACGAGAATGGCTGTCCACCGGTAACGTTCGTCAAGATCGACGTCGAGGGCATGGAAGCTTCGGTGCTCTGCGGTGCGACCGACCTTATCCGGACTGGTCGCCCTGTTCTTCTGCTCGAGGCCAACTCCGCGCAACAGCTGACGGTCCTGACCGGCTTGCTGGAACCGAGCGGCTATCGGCCGGATCAACCCGAGGGTTTCGAACCCTGGAACTTCCTGTTTCGGCCGGAGCGCTGATCCGAATGTGCGGCATCACAGGCATAGTCGCCAGGGAACCGGTTTCGATCGCCACACTGCGTGCCATGACGCGCGCCCTGGCTCATCGGGGCCCGGACGGGGAGGGCCTCCTGTTCATGGGGCGGGTCAATGGCGAGGTGGTCCCGGGACTTGCTGTCGATCACGGCTGGAGTGGCCCAGCCAATGTGGGGCTCGGCCACCGCCGTCTCGCAATCCTCGACCTATCCTCCGCCGGCCATCAACCGATGAGTTACTCCGGACGATACTGGATCACCTACAACGGCGAAATCTATAACTACTTAGAGCTGCGAGCACAGCTACAGGCCGATGGTTATTCCTTTGCGACCTCGACTGACACCGAGGTCATCGTCGCCGCTTACGACCGTTGGGGCGTTGATTGCCTCGAACGATTCAACGGCATGTGGTCGTTCTGCCTGGTCGACAGAATTGCGCGCCGGATTTTTCTGGCCCGCGATCGACTCGGCGTCAAGCCACTCTACCTTTGGCGACGGGGTGGAAATTTCGTCTTCGCGTCTGAGATCAAGTCGCTGCTGCTGCATCCCGAGATCGACGCGCGGATCAACCCCGTCTACTGTCGCCGCTATCTCGATGACGGCGCGAACGAATCCCGGCCCGAGACCGCGTTTGAGGGTGTCGGGCGTCTGCCAGCGGGATCCTTCATTGAGTGTGCGATCGACCAACTGCTGGACTCCGCACCGGAGATCCGTCGCTATTGGACGATCGCGACAAACGACGAGATCGGCACCTTCGATCCCGTACAAGCTGCTCGCATCGCGGAAGAATTGCGCGAGCTGCTGGAGGATGCCGTGCGACTGCGACTGCGATCGGACGTCCCGGTGGGATCGGCGCTGTCAGGCGGCCTGGACAGTTCGGGAATCGTTAGCCTGGTCAATGGATTGCTTCGCCGCTCTGGCGTGGCGAGGCCCCGTCAGCTGACCTTCTCCAGTGTCTACCCCGGCGTCGCGACAGCCAGCATCGACGAGAGCCATTACGTCAAGTTGCTGGCCCGCGAACTAAACGTCGAGTCGCACACCGTCACCCCGCAGGTTGACCAGGTCATTGCCGAGTACGAGTCCATGGTCTACGCGATGGACACACCCCCGGACGGCAGCTGCATGTCGGGCTGGTTCACGTTCAAGCTGGTCGGTGGCAGTGCGGTGTCGGTTACGCTCGAAGGGCAGGGGGCGGACGAGCAACTTGCCGGCTATCTTGCCTATCACACCTACTTCCTGGCCCAGGCGCCCTCCGGCGCGGTTCGGCATGGTCTCGCTGCGATGCGCGAGCCCGGTGCGCGCCGCTACGCGGCAGCGGGCCTCGCGCTCGCATTGCTTCGCCGTCTCGGGTTGTCCGGGCTAGTCCAACACGGTCTGTCGCGGTGGCGCCCAGGCTCCGAGCCCTACTTGCCGCTCAACCAACGCCTGGCACGTGATACGACGACGCTCCTGACAACGCTATTGCACTACGGCGATCGGGCTTCGATGGCCCACGGTATCGAGTCGCGCATGCCGTTCGTCGACTATCGGGTTGTGGAGTACTGCGCACGGATGCCAGCGATCTACAAGTTGCACGACGGCTGGACGAAGTACGTCGCCCGCCTGGCGCTTGAACGCAACCTGCCGCCCGCGGTTACGTGGCGAAGAGACAAGATGGGATGGCCGGCGCCGGAGCGGATCTGGCTGCAGGGTTTGCTTGGCGGGTGGGCACTGGATCGAATCCAGCGCAGTCGCTTCCTTGCTGAGTTCGACGAGCGACCGCTGCGTCGGGGTGAGCTTGAGCGCGCCGACGACCTCCGCCGTATCCTCCGACGCCTGAACCTGGCCATCTGGCACGATGTTTTCGTCGAAGGCCAAGCAGCGCTACGCGCTGCCGGAGGCCGGGAATTGCCCGGCGCTCGGCGTTCCCGCCACCCGGCCGACACATTGGTCGAACATGCATGAGCAAGCCCGGTCATGTCCTCGTGATTGAGCCGAATCCGACCGGTCACCGTATGGCATATGTGCGCTGGGTTGCCGAGGGCGTTGTACGCGCCGGATTTCCTGTTCTGGTTGCGACGGCTCGGTCGGCACTCGGCAATCCCTTATTGCGCGCGCTGATGCGCGATTCAGATTCGAACACTGAGGTGCAGGTAACGAACGAACCTGTGGCGTCAACGTGGCCGCCGCGCGCGCTGGGTCTGGCCGTGCAGCAATGGTCCAGTCTTGCCTGGTACCGCAACGCCTTCAGGCAAGCCATCGCTTCGCATCGGCTTCATGGAGTGGTGCTCCCCTATGCAGATGCCGGCCTGTACGCCCTGGCGCTGGCTGGAAGCCCATTCGGCGAACTGCCTTGGGTGGCGATCACGATGCGCACAAACTTTGATGCGCAAGGGCGGCCAGAATCGAAACTACGTGCTGCAGCGATTCGGCGTATCGGTACGCAGCCGACGATGCGTGGATTGTTCTGCATCAATCCCTCGATGCAAAAGATGCCATCGGGCAACCTGTCGTCATTCTTGCACTACCTGGCGGACCCGGCAGAGATCCGCGTAGCAGCCGAGCGTAACGTGGTGCGGCGCCGACTCGGCATTGCGAACCACGCCCACGTCGTGCTGTTGTTCGGTGCAATCCACGAGCGCAAGGGTCTGGCTGAACTGCTTGCGGGTGTTGAACGGCTGCCGCCCGCACAGCGACCAACGGTCCTGGTCGCCGGCCTGCAGTCCTCGTCGATTCGAGCATTGCTTGGCTTGCCTGACTTTGTCGCGGCCCGCCGGGAAGGACGCCTCGTCGAGATGGATCAATTCCTGGACGATGCGGGGGCCGCGGATGCCTTTGCGGCGGCCGATTCGGCGTGGCTCGGCTACGTGGGGCACGAGTCCATGAGCGGCGTGTTGGTGCTCGCGGCGCGGGCCGGGCTGCCGGTGATTGCCTGCGACAAGGGCGAAATCGCCGCTCTTGCAAAGTCGCTTGGCCTCGGACCCTCGGTTGATGTGGGGGACGCCGAAGCCGTCGCCAGGGCGCTGCAGGACGTAATGCAGCCGGCGAATCGGGCGCGCTACGCCGCAAACGCGTCCCCGGCATTCGCGCCAAACACGCCCGCGGCGTTTGCGGAGACCTTGCTGGCTCCGCTGTTACAGCCAGGGAGACCACCTTGATCCCTGCACCGATCGCGATTTTCGTCTACCGGCGTCCGGGTCATCTGCGCGAGACACTGCGGAACGTCCTTCGCTGCGATGGGCTTGCCGGGACGCGTATCGTAGTGTTCGGCGATGGGCCTCGGAGTTCCGCCCAGGCCGCCGAGGTGCATGCCGCGCGAGAGGTAGCACGCGAATTACTCGGCCGCCGCGCGGAGTACCGCTTCAGCGAATTCAATCGTGGGCTGTCCGCCTCGATTACCACAGGTGTCAGCGAACTGCTGGCTGTGCACGACCGCGTGATCGTTCTCGAGGATGACCTGCGCGTCGGAGCGGGCTTCTTTTCGTTCATGAACTCCGCGCTCGAACGATATCGCGATGAGCCCGCAGTCATGCACGTATCGGGCCACATGTTCGACGTCCCGGCCCTCGCGGAGCGCGAGGAGGCGCTCTTCCTTCCGTATACGTCCTCATGGGGGTGGGCGACCTGGCGACGTGCCTGGAGCCATTACGATAGCCATGCCACCGGCTGGGAGCAGTTGCGTACCGACCGCGAACTGCGCCGTCGCTTCAACCTCGGCGGCGCCTTCGACTACGTTGGAATGCTGGAACGACAGATGAAAGGCGTCGGCGATTCATGGGCGATCCGCTGGTATTGGAGCGTTTTTCGAGCCGGAGGGTTGGGGGTGTACCCACCGGTCACGCTCGTTGCCAACACCGGGCTCGATGGTTCGGGAACTCACGGCCGGGGCTGGCTGCGGCGGGTGGGATCGAGGCGAGGTCCCAGTGACAGGAACTACAGCTTGCCCGAGTGCATTGAGATTGACGCAAGACTTTGTAGGCAGGTTTGTCAAGAAATTCGGCGGCAGAACGGTGGATGGCTCGGTGCAGCGATTGATCGCGCCCGTCGCGTCCGGCTCGATCTTGGACTCTGAAGCTCGGCGACGGAAGTCGTATCCTCAGTCCACGTAAGGATTCTTGGCCGCCAGGTGCTCGCCGCGCTGCACAGCGCGGCACCATGACTCGTTGGTCAGGTACCAGTCGATGGTACGCTCAAGCGCCTCGTCGAATTGCTCGCGCGGTCGCCAACCCAGTCGTGACGAGATCAAGGACGCATCCATCGCGTACCGGCGATCATGACCGGGACGGTCGCGCACGTACTGGATCAGGCTTTCCGGCTTGCCGAGCACCGCGAGGATCCGTCGCACGATGTCGATGTTTCGTTGCTCGCAGTTGCCGCCGATATTGAAGACCTCCCCAGACGCACCGAGTGTCAGCGCGGCCCACAAGGCCGAGCAGTGGTCGTCGACGTGCAACCAGTCGCGCACGTTCAACCCGTCCCCGTACACCGGCAAGGGCAAGTCCGCCAGTGCCCGGGTAATCATCAACGGAATCAGTTTCTCCGGGTACTGCATTGGTCCGTAATTGTTGGAACAGCGCGTCGTGATGCAGGGCTGGTCGAACGTCTCGTGATAGGCACGAACGAGGCAGTCTGCACCGGCCTTACTTGCCGAGTAAGGGCTGTTCGGCAGCAGGGGGTGGGCTTCCGTGAACGGCGGATCTGCCGGCCCAAGTGAGCCATAGACTTCGTCCGTGCTCACATTGAGGAACCGGAATTCGCGAGGCGCTCGGGCGAGTTCCTGGCGGACGGCCTCGAGGATCGATTGAGTGCCCTGCACGTTGCTGCGCACGAAGGCCGCGGGTCCGAGGATGGAGCGATCAACGTGAGATTCGGCCGCAAGATGCATCGCGGCATCCGGCCGCGGCATCTGCCGACCGGTCAATGGCTCAGTCGCGGTGCCAGCGAGCAGGTCGGAGACCAGCTTCCCATGGCATATGTCGCCCTCCACAAAGAAAAATCGCCTGTCCCCGGTAGGACCATGTAGGCGTGCCGGCCCTCGCAGGTTTGCGACATTTCCTGCATAACTGAGATTGTCGAGCACGATCACGTGTACGTCGGCGCGCCTGGAGAGAACCCAGCTGACAAGGTTCGCGCCAATGAAGCCAGCACCGCCGGTGATCATTACCGCAGTGGGCTCGAAGGCGGGCTTCAGGTCCATCGTTCACCCTCGTCGGCGATCTGTTGCAGGTACCGGCCGTAATCGTTTCGCGCCAGCGGCGCGGCCAGTCGCCGCAACTGGTCGCGATCGATGAAGCGCATGCGCCAGGCGATCTCCTCGATGCACGCGACCCTCAGGCCCTGCCGCTCCTGGACTACCTGGATGAACTGCGATGCTTGCAGCAACGAGTCCGGCGTGCCCGTGTCCAGCCAGGCGATGCCGCGCCCGAGCAACCGGCATTTGAGGCGTCCACGCCGCAGGTACTCCAGGTTCACGTCCGTGATCTCGAGCTCGCCACGCACCGATGGCTTCAGCGAAGCCGCGATCTGAACGACCTCGTTGTCGTAGAAATAGAGCCCCGGTACCGCCCAGTGGGAGCGCGGTTGCCGAGGCTTTTCCTCGAGGCTCAAGACGTGTCCGTCCGGCGTGCGCTCGACCACGCCGTAGCGCTCCGGATCGCGCACGTAATAGCCGAAGATCGTCGCGCCGGCGTCCTGCGCGGCGGCTTCCTGCAGGATTCCCGGCAGCCCGCTACCATAGAAGACGTTGTCCCCGAGCACCAACGCGACCCGATCGTCGCCAACGAACTCGCGTCCAAGCACGAATGCCTTGGCAATGCCGTCCGGTTGCTCCTGCGCGCAGTAGTCGAGGTGCAAGCCGAGCGTAGAGCCGCTGTCGAGCAAGGTGCGGATTCGCGGCAAGTCGTGCGGGGTGGAGATCACGAGGATGTCGCGGATCCCGGCAAGCATCAACGTGGACAGGGGATAATAGATCATCGGCTTATCGTAGACCGGCAGCAGTTGCTTGCTGACCGCCGTCGTCAGCGGCATCAACCTGGTTCCGGACCCACCCGCGAGCAGTATTCCCTTCTTCGTCATGATGATTCCTTCATCCCTTAGCGATTGAACGCCTGCACGGCTTCGAGCGCACGATCCTGCTGTTCGCCGCTCATCGAATTGAAGAAGGGCAGTCGCAGCAGGCGGTCGGCGACACTCTCGGTAACCGGGCAGGGTGGGGCATGCGGCGCCAGTCGCCTCCCCATGGGCGAAAGGTTCAGCGGCTGGTAGTGGAATGCACTCGCTATGCCATGTGATTTCAGGTGCTCGATTAACGCGCTGCGCACCTCGAGCGAGGGCATCAACAGGTAGAACATGTGGTATGCCTGCTCGCAATGCGCCGGCACGACTGGCAGACGCACACCGCTTGCGCGCGCCCATTCGGTGAGGCCGTCCATATAACGCTGCCAGAGGGCCGCCCGACGGGACTGGATCACATGCCAGCGTCGAAGTTGCGGTAGCAGGATCGCAGCGAGCAGGTCCGACGGCAGGAAGCTCGAGCCCACGTCGACCCATGTGTACTTGTCCACTTGCCCGCGGAAAAAGCGGCTTCGATTGGTGCCTTTCTCGCGCAGGATTTCGCTGCGCTCGGCAAACTGCGGCGCGTTGACGAGGAGGGCGCCACCCTCTCCACAGGAGAAGTTCTTCGTCTCGTGGAAGCTCTGCGTCGCGAGCTCACCGAAAGTGCCGAGCCAGCGACCGCGATAGCGTCCGAACAGCCCGTGCGCATTGTCCTCGACAACCGCGACGCCGGCGGCGCGCGCAGTTGCCATGATCGCGTCCATCTCGCAGCCGACGCCCGCGTAATGCACTGGGATGATTGCGCGCGTTCTGGGGCTGAGCAGGTCCTGCAGCTGGCGCTCGTCGAGGTTGAGCGTGTCCGGCCGGATGTCGGCGAACACGGGGACGGCACCCCGCAGCACGAACGCATTGATGCTCGACACGAAGGTGAACGATGGCACGATCACTTCGTCGCCGGGCTTCAGGTCGAGTAGCAGCGCACACATCTCGAGTGCGTGAGTGCAGGACGTGGTCAGCAAGGCGCGGCTGACGCCGAGCTCGCGCTCCAGGAGCTCGTGGCACTGTCGCGAGAACGGTCCGTCGCCGCTCATGTGGCCGCCCGAGATCGCCTCCTGCAGCGATTCGAGGTCCGGCTCAGCCAGGGCGGCTCGGTTGAAGGGAAGTGTCGGCGTGATCAAGGATGGTCCTCGAGTGTCGTTGCGGCCGGCGCGGGCCAGGCGTGGTACCAGATCTGTGCAGAAAGTGTTACGAACCCGCAACGCTGGTAGAGGCGCTGCGCTGCAACGTTGTTCCCCTGGGTAACTACGCGCAGCTCGTGGCAGTCGCGTCGCCGGGCCCCGTCCATTGCTCCTTCGACGAGCCGGCGGCCGGCGCCGCTGCCGCGGGAGGCCCCTGCGACGGCAATCAAGCCGATCCGCGCGTCGCGCCGTGACGGGTCGAGATGCAGCGTAACGAATCCCTGGGCGGCGCCGGGAGGCCCGAGCACCAGCACTTCGTCGGCGAACCCAGCGCAGCTGTTGCGCAGCCAGGTGTCGTACAACCGAGCGACCGCGTCGCGCGGAAAGCGCGGGTCGGCCGCGTATCGCGTGGCGTGGAAGGCCGTGGCCGCAATTCGCGCCAGCGAGTCGACGTCTCCCGGGATCCAGCGCCGCAGCTCTGACTCATCGGTGGCGATCGGTGACACGCTGCGGTGAAACTCAAGTCGGAGGTCCCGTGCGACGAATCCCGCCGACTCGAGTAGCCATTGCTGCGCGAGCGCGTCCGCCCGCACGAGGCAGAACAGGCAGTCCACGGACTGCTCGCGAGCCGCCGCCAGGAATCCAGCGACGTCCTGTTCCGCGGACGGAGGATCGACCTGCGCAATGCGCAGGCCGAAGAAGCGACTGTCCCAGTCCAGTATGCGCAAGACAGTACCTGAAGTGATCAGGCTGCGCGGCCGCAGGCCGCGAGCTCCTCGTACAATGCTCGGTAGCGACGCGCGATGACCGCGGGAGAGTAAGCATTGACTGCAGTGCGCCTGCAGTTTGCGGTCATTGAACCAGCGTCCGGCGCGAGCAGGATGTCGGCGATTGCGCGGCTGAGCGCCGCCGCATCACCGCGCGGCGCGAGGCCACCAGTGTTTCCGTGGACCACGAAGTCAGCCGCGGTGCCGATTTCGAACGCGGCCACCGGTGTTCCGCAGGCGAGCGCCTCGTTTACCATCATCGGGCCGGCGTCCTCGAGCGACGCCGAAACGAAAACATCGGCCGCGCTGTAGGCGAGGGCGAGCGAGCGATCATCCCCGAGCAGACCGAGATGCTGAGTCGGCAAGGGGAAGTCGGCATCAGCCGCAAAATCCTTGGCCCCCGCCGTCAGCACCAGCACCTGATCGTGTCGCAAGGCATGCGCGATGGCGGCCGGTAGCCGACGCAGCGCCTCGAGCAGTTGGGCCTCGCCCTTGCGCGTCTGGCCCATCTGCAGTGCGCCGCAGAAGATTACGCGCGCCTCCGGTCGCACGCCAAGTATGTACCGCGCCATGGCCTTCGGAATCGGACGGAAAAGTTCGGTATCGATCGCGAGCGGGATGACTTCACAGCGCGCGGTGCCGAGCAACGAGCTCTCGTGTGCCCGATCACGCGTCCAGCGATTGCACGCGACAAGCGTCAGCGGGGTCGCCGCATAGTTGCGGCGCCGGCGCAGCCAGGTCGCGCGCGACCGGTCGTGCTCCTTGTCCGATCGCAGGCGTGGGCAGCGACCGCATTGCCGCTGGTACCCGGTGCAACCGATCGTGTAGTGGCAGCCACCGGTGAGTGCCGCAAGATCCATCAACGTCATGACCACGGCGGCCCCGGTTCGCTCGGCGACCGTACGGGCCTGGCCGCTGGTCAAGAGTTCTCGCGTCCAATGCAGGTTGATCACGGCGGCGCCGGTGGCCTGTTGAACAAGACCGCTCGTAGGGGCCGAGAGCATGGTGAGATCGTAGGTAAACGCCTCGTCCGCTCGATACCGATACTTGAGGGCGTTGTGCGCCGCTGCGGTCAGTTCGAGTCGCGCTTCGTTCCACCAGTTGCTGGGGACGACGCGCTCGCAGCGCGGATCGCTCCCGCTCTTGCGAAGTACCACGAGCCGCGAGTCGATGCCCTCGCCTACCAGCGCGTGATGCAGGCGCTGGGCCGCGCGGGCTGCGCCGCCAGCCGCATCGTAAGTGCTGAAATGGGTGATCTTCAACGTAGCCCTTCCATCCAGATGCTATCGGGCTGATGCGGGCGGCCGTCCCGATCGACGTCGAGCGCATAGGCGGTCCATTCCGGAATTCGACTTTCTTCCGGCCTGACACGCCGCGGGTCACGAAATCCGGCTGCTGACAGCAGGCGGCCGAGTGAGGCATCGTCGTACATCCAGCGGTGCACCTCGCCCGATCTCCGGGGGTCACGGCGCCCGGCGAGGTAGCGCAGCACTCGGTGCATCGCGCCCTGGCGAGCTGCCAAGCCGGTTGCCAGGTCCTCGACGATCCCGCCGAGATTCCGCACCACGGCGGTCTCACGATGCCGGCGGAGCCACTCGGTCATGGTGCCCCCGGGGCGCGTCCGTACCATCTGGTCAATCAGCCAGATCACGGACCAGTCGTAGCGCAGCTCCGCGTCTCGCGAGTGGTCGGCGTTGCGCCAGGCGTCCAGTGCGGCCAGGTAGCGGCGCGCGGCCACTTCGAGGTCGGGTACGACGATGCGTACGATGCCTCCCGGGCGTAGGACGCGTCGCATCTCGACGACGAAGCCGTGGGCGTCGCCGGGATCGAGGTGCTCCAGCACGTGTGACGAATAGACGACTGCGGCGGATGCGTCCGGGTAAGGAATGCCATGTCGCAGGTCGTAATTGACGTAACCCGGCGGGGTCGGGCCGCCGATCAGATCACGCAAAAGCGGCACGGCCCGCAGGCGCGAACGCAGCGAAAAATCGATGTTGACCCAGTCCGGATGCGTGCGTTCTCCGCAGCCGAGGTTAAGCATCAGCGGGTTGTTGGCCATCGTGACGAGGGGTTCAGGGCGGATCCGTTGCGATCACCGAGCGTCGCGACTGCTGGTAGTGATCTAAGGCACAATAATGTAGCACGGGACGGTGGCTCAGCCGACCCGACACGGGCTCCGCACTTGTCTCGGCGCGGCGCCGCCGCTACGCTTTGCGCCCCGCGCGAGTCACTCGGACGAAACTGTGCATTACAGGCAGGGATCGGCAAGGCTCTCGACGCGGGAAATGGGCCAGCTACAGGTGCTGTTCATCGAGCAGTTCTACTATCCTGAGGGTTGGGGCGGCGCAGAACTGCCGCGTGACATCACGATGCATCTCGCCCGGCACGGATACCGCGTCGAAGTGATCTGCGGATCGGACCAATATGCCCCGCTCGACGGGCCCGCGGGCCCCGACCCTGCCGAGGCAGGTGTCACGGTTCGACGGATCTCGCGCCTGTTCGGCGGAGACATCCACCACCACAAGCTGCTGCGGCAACTCTGGTTCTATGCCGGCTTGGTGCCGCGCCTCCTGTTCAGGCGCAGACCGGACCTGTTCGTCACGCAGACCAACCCGCCGCTGACGGTCCCGCTGGTTGCCGCGGCAGCATGGCTGCTGCGCCGTCCTTACGTCGTCATTGCAATGGACGTCTACCCCGACGTTATCGTCGCGCATGGCGCGTTGCCCGCCCACGGACCGGTTACCGGATTGCTTGGTTCGGTGTTCCGTAGGGCCTATCGTGGCGCTTGCCGGATCGTCGCTCTCGGTCCGGTCATGGCGCAGCGCCTTGTTGGCAAAGGTATCGACGCAGCGCGTATTGTCGAGATCTGCAACTGGTCGACCGGTGCCGCGGGAATCGTGCGTGGCGATTGCAACCGGCTGCGCAGCGAGTGGGGTCTGGACGGCCGATTCGTGCTCCTCTATTCGGGTAACCTGGGAATCGGCCACGAGTTCGAAACGCTCTTGCGCGCCGTAGCATCCTCGCGCGCCGAGCTTCCGGACCTGCGGCTCGTGGTAATCGGCAAGGGCAGCCGTCTCGACGAAGTGCGGTTACTCGTTGAGGAACTCGGGCTCGGTGAAATCGTACGGTTTTCGGGACTCGTGCCCGCGGACCGCCTTCCCGAGAGCCTTGGCGTCGCGGACCTGGCCGTGGCGACACTGCGACCCGGCTTCGAGGGCCTGATCGTGCCGAGCAAGGTTGTTGGCTATATGGCACGCGGGATCCCGGTCCTCTATATCGGGCCACGTAGCGATATCGACCACCTCGTCGAGAGGCACGACTGCGGATTCGCGCTGCGAAACGGCGATGTCGATGGAGTCAGGAGAGCCCTGGTCGACGCGAACGCGGACCGCGCAGTGCTTGCATCCCGCGGCGAATCCGGACGGCGCGGGTACGACGCGGAACTGGCGCGCCAGCACGGGCTCGAGCGCTATGCATCGCTGGTCGCGTGTTGCCTGGCTGCCCAGTCGCCGGACGGTACCCGGTGACGACGCTGGCCGTCACGGGTGCGACGGGATTCATCGGGAGGGAACTTCTCACTGCGACCCAGGCGGCCGGCTGGGGGGTCGTTCCAGTCCTGCGCAGCGATTTCCGTAGCGATCGGCTGGGTGCCCGGTTGCAGGGTTGTGATGCCGTCGTTCACCTTGCCGCGCGCGCACATGTGCTTCGGGCCCGGGCCGCCGGTGACGACGCCGAATTTCAGCGCGTCAACGTGCAACTCACATGGGATGTAGCCGAAGCGGCAGTCCGCGCCGGTGTCGGCCGATTCGTGTTCGTGAGTTCCGCAGGCGTATTGGGACGTGTCTCCCCACCCCCCGGTTTCGATGATTCCAGTGAGCCCGCGCCGCACGATGCGTACACCCGATCAAAGCTGGCGGCCGAGGAAATGCTTGTCGGTGAGTTCAGCGGATCGCTCGAGATCGTCGTGGTGCGCCCGCCGCTGGTCTACGGTCCGGGCGCACCCGGCAACTTTGATCGACTGGTCAAACTGGTGCGCCGGGGTTGGCCGCTTCCGCTCGGCGCGCTTCGTGCACCCCGCAGCATGGTCGGATTGCGGAATCTTTGCGATCTGCTGTGCCTGGCGGCTGTCCATCCAGCCGCCGTCGGTGCCCGGATGCTCGTTGCGGACGCTGAGACACGCTGTGTGACCGATCTCATCCGCGACATTGCAGTGCTGCTCGGCCGGCCCGCGCATCTGTTGGCTGTTCCGCAGTCCGTCCTCGGTGCCGCGATGCGTGTCGTCGGGCGCGGCGCCGATTTCGACCGTCTTGCGGCGCCTTTCGTCGTGGTTGCGCAAGTAGCGACCCGTGAGCTGGGCTGGACGCCATCGCATCGCCAGGTTGACGAACTGGCCTGGGCGCTTGCGGCGCCGGAAGTGCAGGCGAATTCGTGATGAGCACCCTGTGGCTTGCCTCTGTCACGAGTGCGATCGCCTGCGCTTTACTGACGCGTGCGGTGCTGAACCACGCGATAAGCAGGAGACTGCTCGACGTCCCGAACGAGCGCAGTTCGCACCAGAGTCCGACTCCGCGTGGCGGCGGTCTGGCGATTGTCATCGTCGTCTCGGTTGCGCTTGCCGCGCTGGTCGCGATCGGACGGCTCGAGACCCGATCCGGTGCGATCGTGCTGCTCGCGGGTGCCGCCGTCGCGGCGGTCGGTTGGCTCGACGATCGCCGCGACGTGTCGGCACTGCTTCGGATCCTCGTGCATGCCGGGGCCGTTGGCCTCGCGCTCGCGGGTACGCGCCATCTGGGTTCACTCGACATGCCATTTGTTCCGCCGATTCCGCTGCTGGAGGCGTTGCTGGCGGCGTTTGCGCTGGTTTGGCTCCTGAATCTCTTCAATTTCATGGACGGCATTGACGGGATTGCGGGGGCGGAGGCAGTGTTCGTCGCCCTGGGCATAGCCGTTTGCCTGCGGATAGGGAGTGCGGACATCAGTGCTGCATTGATCTTCGCGGGCGTTCTGGCGGGCGCGACCGGAGGATTTCTCTTCTGGAACTGGCCCCCGGCGCGCATTTTCATGGGTGACATCGGCAGCGGCTTCCTCGGCTTCTCGATGGGCGCACTTGCGTTGTTCGCTCACAGAAGTGAAGGGCTTAGCCTCTGGGTGCCCACGATCCTGCTGGCAGTATTCGTGACGGATGCCACGCTGACACTGCTGCGTCGCATGCTGCGCGGCGAGCGTTGGCACGCTGCGCACCGGTCGCATGCGTATCAGTGGCTGGCGCGAAGGTTCAAGGCGCATTTGCCGGTTACAATTGCGGTCGCGGCCGTCAATCTGGCCTGGTTGTTGCCGCTCGCGATCATGGCATCGATCTTCCCGGTCCAGGCGCCGATCCTCGCGGGTATCGCTTACTTGCCATTGATCGTCGTGGCCTTGCTGGTGGGGTCGGGCCGGCAGGAGCAGACCCAGGCGAGCCATGCCGAAGCCAAACGACTCACATGAGGAATGACTCTTGACCAAAGCACTGATTACCGGCATCACCGGCCAGGACGGTGCGTACCTCGCCGAGTTCCTGCTGGAAAAAGGCTACGAGGTCCACGGCATCAAGCGCCGGTCTTCGCTGTTCAACACGGACCGCATCGATCACCTGTATCGCGACCCGCATGAGCGGAACGTGCGGCTCAAGCTGCACTACGGTGATCTCACCGACGCGACCAACCTGATCCGCGTGATCCAACAGGTGCGTCCCGACGAGATCTACAACCTGGCTGCGCAGAGCCACGTGGCGGTGTCCTTCGAAACGCCCGAGTACACGGCCAATTCCGACGCGCTCGGCACGCTACGCATCCTCGAGGCCATCCGTATCCTCGAACTGGAGAAGACGACGCGCTTCTACCAGGCCTCCACGTCCGAGATGTATGGCAAGGTCCAGGAGATCCCGCAGACAGAGACGACGCCGTTCTATCCGCGTTCGCCCTACGGTGCGGCGAAGGTGTACGCGTACTGGATCACCGTGAACTATCGAGAGGCCTATGGCCTGTTCGCCTGCAATGGCATCCTCTTCAACCACGAGTCGCCGACCCGTGGCGAGACATTCGTGACGCGAAAGATCACGCGCGGATTGGCGCGCATCCGCGAAGGACTCGACCAGTGCCTGTATCTCGGCAACATCGACGCGCTGCGCGACTGGGGCCACGCTCGCGATTACGTCCGCGCGCAGTGGCTGATGCTGCAGCAGGAGTTCCCGGAGGATTTCGTCATTTCGACGGGAGAGCAGCACTCCGTCCGTGAGTTCGTCGCGCTCGCGGCGGCGCACCTCGGCTTCGACATCGAATGGCGTGGATCGGGCGTCGAGGAGCAGGGCGTCGACCGCAACACGGGCCGGACGCTGGTCAAGATCGACCCGCGCTACTTCCGGCCGACCGAGGTCGAGACGCTGCTGGGCGACTGCTCAAAGGCGAAGTCCAGGCTCGGCTGGAGCCCGGAGGTCAGCTTCGAGTCCCTGGTCAAGGAGATGGTCGAATCAGACCTTGCGCTCGCACAGCGCGACTCGCACATGCAGCAGCATGGCTTCAAGGTATTCCACCATCATGAATGACGACTCGCGGATCTACGTCGCGGGCCATCGCGGGCTCGTCGGTTCAGCCATCGTCCGCGAGCTACGGCGGCTCGGCTACCAGAACCTGGTTGTCCGCAGCAGCGCGGAGCTCGACCTGCGCCGGCAGGATGCCGTTGATGCATTCTTCGACCAGGAGCGCCCGGAGTACGTCTTCCTGGCGGCCGCCAAGGTCGGCGGCATCAACGCGAACGACACCTATCCGGCGGACTTCCTGCGCGACAATCTTCTGATCCAGACGAACGTGATCGACGCAGCCTGGCGGGCCGGCGTTGAGAAGCTCTGCTTCCTCGGGTCGAGTTGCATCTACCCCAAGCTTGCACCCCAACCCATGCGCGAGGATGCACTGCTTACCGGTCCGCTGGAGCCGACCAACGAGTGGTACGCGATCGCCAAGATTGCCGGTATCAAGATGTGCCAAGCCTACCGCCGGCAGTTTGGCTTTAACGCCATCTCGCTGATGCCGACCAACCTCTACGGGCCCGGCGACAATTTTGACCTGCAGAACTCTCATGTGCTGCCGGCGTTGATTCGCCGGTTCCACGAGGCGAAATTGCGCGGCGATTCTCAGGTGGTGATCTGGGGAACGGGTACTCCCCGGAGGGAGTTTCTGCACTGCGACGATCTTGCCGGTGCCGTCGTTCACCTTATGAAGACTTACGAGAGCGACGAGCTAGTCAACATCGGATGCGGCTCGGACGTGACGATCCGCGAGCTTGCAGAGCTGGTGGCCGGAATCGTCGGGTTCACCGGTCGGCTCTCGTTCGACACCTCCAAGCCGGACGGCACGCCACGCAAGTTGCTGGACGTCGGCAGGCTGTCCGCACTTGGTTGGAAGCCGAGAATCACGCTGGAGGAGGGGGTGCGCGGCACCTACGACTGGTTTATCGCGCACCAGGCGGAGATCCGCGCCTGAAGCCTGATTTTGGAATTGTTCCAGATGGTCCAATGTTACTTAATGATGCGGTGCGCCATGGTGTACCGTAGAATTCGTCCAGCGCGACTCTCGGGGGTGAGCCGTTCCGACCCTGTCCAAGGAGGTGGACGATGCCCGGTGGAATCTCGGTAGCGATGGAACGAATAGCGCGGCGGCTCATTGCACTGCCGCGCGCTGAAAAGCGCGCCTTGATGCTTCTTGCGGACGCGATCTGCATTCCTGCAGCGCTCTGGACGGCCGTTCTGCTCAAGACGGGTGAGTTGCGCCTGGGGATGGGGGCAACGCCTTGGTTGTATGCGGCTGCAGTCCTGGCGAGCATTCCAGTTTTCGTGCGCCTCGGCCTCTACCGGGCTGTCGTGCGATTCATCGGCCCCAAGGTGATTGTTGCGGTCGTCTCAGGGGTTAGCGCCTCGGTCCTAGCGCTTGGCGCGGTCAACCTTTTCCTCGGCGAGCGCGGCATTTCATTCTCGGCAATCGGGATCTATTGGGCGCTCGCGCTGCTTTACGTGGGCGGCAGCCGGATCGTCGTCCGAAATCTGATGAACTCGCGTCAGGTCGGTGCCGATCGGGTCATCATTTATGGCGCTGGTTCGGCCGGTGCCCAGGCGGCCGCGGGCCTGCGAATCAGCGGAAAATTCGATCCGGTGGCTTTCCTCGACGACGACGTTTCATTGCAGGGCAGTGTGGTCGCGGGCATCGAAGTGCACGCGACATCCGAACTTGCCAGGCTGATCGATGAGGAATCGGTCGGCAACCTGTTGCTCGCTCTCCCGTCCCAGACGCGCCGCCGCCGTCAGGAGATCCTGAAATCGCTGGAGCCGTTCCCGGTCCGGGTCATGACGGTGCCGGACATCGCGGACCTCGTCGCAGGGGACGCGCGCGTCGAGGACGTCCGTGACGTCGACGCGGCCGACCTGCTCGGTCGGGATCCCGTGCCACCCAACGACCGGCTGCTCGAGGCATGCATTCGCGAGAAGGTCGTCATGGTCACGGGCGCCGGCGGCTCGATCGGCTCGGAGCTGTGCAGGCAGATCGCCCGCCTCAGGCCGCGGCGCCTCGTGCTGTTCGAGATGTCCGAGGTCGCGCTGTACCAGATTGACCGCGAACTGCGCGCGATCATCGAGCGCGAGCACCTCGATCTCGACCTCACGAGCCTGCTCGGCAACGCGCACCACAAATACCGGGTCCGCGAGATACTGCAGGTCTACGGCGTGCAGACCGTGTACCACGCGGCCGCTTACAAGCACGTGCCGATCGTCGAGCAGAACGTCATCGAGGGGATCCACAACAACGTCATCAGCACCTGGTACACGGCCGAGGCAGCGTTGGAATGCGGCGTCGAGACGTTCGTGCTGATCTCGACCGACAAGGCGGTCAATCCTCCGAACGTCATGGGCGCGACCAAGCGCATGGCGGAGATCGTCCTGCAGGGTCTCCATGCGCGCGGCAGCCGCACCAAGTTCTGCATGGTCCGCTTCGGCAACGTGCTCGAGTCATCCGGATCGGTGGTGCCATTGTTCCGGGAGCAGATCCGGCGCGGCGGGCCGGTGACGGTGACGCACCCCGACGTGATTCGCTATTTCATGACCATTCCCGAGGCGTCGCAGCTCGTGCTGCAGGCGGGATCAATGGCGCAGGGCGGGGACGTTTTCGTCCTGGACATGGGCAAGCCGATCCGGATCGCCGACCTGGCGCGACGGATGATCAAGCTCGCGGGCCTCACGGTGCGCGACGACGAGAACTCCGACGGCGACATCGAGATACGATTCACCGGGCTGCGTCCCGCGGAAAAGCTGTTCGAGGAATTGCTGATCGGCAGCAATGTCTCCGGGACCGAACACCAGATGATCATGCGTGCGATGGAGCACTTGCTGCCTTGGGAGCAGGTGCAGGGATTGCTGCATAACCTGCTCGTCTCGATGGGCCAGTTCGACGTGCGCACGGCGTCCGAGCTGTTGCAGGGCGCGGTAAGTGAGTACCGTCCGAACGGTGACATCGTGGACAGCGTCTGGTGCCGCCGGGAGAACGAGAAGCGCCTGCAGTTCAAGGTGACGAGCCTCGACTCGCGGCGAGCGATGGCCAAGCGTGAATCCGGGAGCGCCAGCTAGGCGGATTTCTAGACGGATCCATCGTTTTGGGTGCAATCCGGCCACTAGAATGCCGGTGAGTTCTGTCGTCGTCTCACTAGCCGAACGTAGCCGTCTGCCGGTCGCACCCTCGTGAATCCCATCACCGTCCACCTGATCGCCGCCGCGCGCCCGAACTTCATGAAGATCGCGCCGCTCTACCACGCGCTCGTCCGCGAAGCTTGGTGCCGTCCGCAGATCGTCCACACGGGTCAGCACTACGACGCGAACATGTCCGACGCGTTTTTCCGCGACTTCGGGCTGCCGGCGCCACACTTCCACCTAGAGGTGGGCAGCGGCTCGCACGCAGAGCAAACGGGTGGCGTGATGATCGCCTACGAGAAAGTGGCGATGTGCGAGAAGCCGGACTGGATCGTCGTCGTGGGCGACGTGAATTCGACCACGGCTTGCGCCATGGTCGGCACGAAGCTCTGGATCCCGGTGATCCACCTCGAGGCGGGACTGCGCAGTCGCGACCGCCGGATGCCCGAGGAGATCAACCGCCTCGCGACGGACGCGATCTGTGACATGCTGTGGACGCCATCGCCCGATGCCGACGAGAACCTCGCGCGCGAAGGGGTGCCGGCATCGAGGATCGACCGGGTCGGCAACATCATGATCGATTCCTTCGAGATAATGCGGTCGGCGATCGAGGCGGACCGCACGCGCGATTCGATGGGCCTGCATCTCGGCCAGTACGCCGTCGTGACGTTGCATCGGCCGTCCAACGTCGACCGCCGCGAGACGCTCGAGTCGCTGGTCCAGCAGCTTATCGAGGTGTCACGCAACCTGCCGCTCGTATTCGCGGTGCACCCCCGCACTCGCCGCAAGCTCGAGGAGTTCGATTTGCTGGCGAAGCTGTCCCGGCCAGCGAAGGGCGGTGCCCGAATCACGCTGACCGAGCCTTTGGGCTACATCCAGTTCATGAACCTCGTCTGCTCGGCCCGCGCCGTGATCACGGATTCGGGTGGTGTGCAGGAAGAAAGCACCTATCTCGGGATTCCCTGCTTGACCTTGCGTGAGAACACCGAGCGGCCGATCACTGTGTCGGAGGGTTCCAACCGGCTGGTGAAGCCTTTGGACCTTTACACCCAGGCCCAGGAGGTCCTGGGAGGCCGCTGGGCGACGGGCCGGCGACCGGCGCTGTGGGGGGGGATGGGCGGACGGCGGAGCGCTGCGTAGCTGCGCTGAGACGGCGGGCCGGGGTCTGAGCGGGCTCGTGGCCTGACTGTCGCGGTGCACGAGCGCACGCGGCCCCAAGCGCGTCTCTGTTAGTATCCTGTGGTGAATCACGGCTCGGATGCCATTCATTAAGTTAATTAAAGCAAAGGCTTACGCTTGAAAGTTACAATTTTCGGTTCCGGTTACGTCGGTCTGGTGACGGGTGCGTGCTTCGCTGAGGCGGGCAATCAAGTCGTTTGCGTGGATATCGACGCCGGCAAGGTTGCCAGGCTGGAGCAGGGCGAGATCCCGATCCACGAGCCGGGTCTCGACGAGATCGTCC
>Ga0209391_10000137_pt1 | contig 28308 bp, 20 predicted proteins | sample PPLLak3March2015_FD_187246 | JGI IMG/M metagenome (GOLD analysis project Ga0209391, IMG submission 187246) | Freshwater sediment microbial communities from Prairie Pothole Lake near Jamestown, North Dakota, USA - PPLs Lake P7 Core (1) Depth... | ecosystem: Environmental > Aquatic > Freshwater >...
CCATTCCCAATATCCATTATACTGACTGTTTCCACTGTAAATCGGTTTTGTAGGATCCATTGAAACTGAGGATCCGATTGCACCTTCATTCGCAAATTCATCCTGGGCAAAAGAACCTCTTATGTTAAAGTCCATTTTAAGGCTGTTGTCAAATAAATTCTGACGTAAGTTTAAAGCCAGGGTCGTTCTGTTATACTCAGAAGTTTTTAAAACACCTTCCTGAATTAAATACCCTGCAGAAATTCTGTAAGCCGTATTTTCGTATCCTTCAGAAATGGATAAATTGTTGTCTGTACCAAAAGCAGTTTGATAGATTTGATCCTGCCAAACGGTTTCATCATCTCCAATCAAAGCGCTGGCATCAGGCTCTCCCAGATCATTGATCGCGCGGATGAACTGATCTCTGTTTAATACATCAACCTTGTTCTCAGCCTCTCCCCATGAAAATTTACTATCGAAACTAACGCCAAAATCCTGGTGCATTTTTCCGGATTTGGTAGTGATCAAAATAACACCATTACTTGCCCTTGAACCATAAATCGCGGTTGCAGAAGCATCTTTTAAGATGTTAAAGCTTTCGATATCATTTGGATTAATGGTATTTAATGCCGGCCCATCCTGATCTACAGGTACACCATCAATAACGATGAGCGGGCTGTTGCTTGCGCTGAGCGAAGAAACACCACCACGTATTTTAATTGTACCTCCTTCGCCAGGTCTACCACTTGGAGGAACAACGTTCACCCCGGCAGATTTACCTGTGATCAACTGTTCAGGTGAAGCAATGGCGCCCGGGTTGAAATCCTCGGAACCCACTTTTTCAACAGCTCCTGTTGCATCTTTCTTTGTTGTTTGTCCGTAACCGATTAAGATTACTTCCTCAAGGCTTTCTGCAGATTCATCAAGATATACAGTCATATTTGATGTCGCCGCCATTTCTATGGTATTGTACCCTACAAATGAAAAAACCAGTAAAGCGTTCGCATTGTCGACTGTGAGTTCGAATACTCCGTCAAAGTCGGTTGCGGTCCCCTGGGTAGTACCTTTCTGTAATACGGATACTCCGGGTAGTTCAGATCCTGTTGCTCTATCCAAAACTTTTCCTTTGATCACTGTCTGTGCAGACATTACAAAAGGAAACAGAATCAATAAGCCAAGGATTAAATGTCTAATTTGTTTCATAAATATTATTGTTTATAAGCACTAATTGTTTTAAAAAAAACTTGCCTTTCTTTTAAATTCACGCCCAAAAATAAATTATTAACATTGATTTAACACTGACATAAATCAGTACCGACATTACTAAAACGTTTTCGTGTTGATAAGTTTTCTCACTCTAACGTTTGCGTAAATCATAATTTTGCTGCCTGTAAACTTAATAATGAGGAATTATCTGTTTTTTTTAACCGATTTTATTAAAAAATCCTTAAAAAGGGTCAATACACGGCCGGATTTTTGATAGCCTCAGGCAGTTTTATTATCTTTAGCTAATGAAATCCAAAATTACCTTAAAGAAAATTGCCAAAGAATTTGATGTCTCCATTTCAACGGTATCAAAAGCGCTGAAAAACAGCCATGAGATCAGTGTGGACTTAAGAGACAGGATTCAGGCTTTTGCCAATTATTACCATTATAAACCCAACAGTCTGGCGCTCAATCTGCGCAATCAGAAATCAAAAACAATCGGTATAATCATTCCCGAAATAGTCCATCATTTTTTTACAACGGTAATCAGCGGTATTGAGCAACTTGCCAATGAGAACGGTTACAATGTGATCATCTGTCTTTCAAATGAGTCTTATGAAAAAGAGGTGTTTAATCTGGAAATGCTGGCAAACGGAATAGTAGATGGCATCATAGTCTCCGTTTCAAAAGAAAGTCTGAAAAAAGGTGAATTTGAACATTTTGAAACCCTGGTCATGAACGGAATGCCACTGGTCATGTTCGACCGCGTGGTTGATTCCATGGCCTGCAGTAAGGTAACCTCAGACGATTTTGGAGCCGGCTATCTGGCATGCAATCACCTGTTTGATGCAGGTTGTAAAAGACTTGCCATAATTACAACCGATGATTTTGTTACCGTGGGTGCTCAGCGTAAAAATGGTTACCTGAAATCCCTTGAAGAGCACCATGTGCCAGTTGATGAAGATCTGATCTTACATATAGATGAGCGGTATGAAATTTCCAAGCAGATCGAAAATCTTTTCAAACTAAACAATCCTCCGGACGGGATCTTTGCAGTGAATGAAATTTATGCGGCCACGGCCATGAAAATTGTGCAGGAGCTCGGTAAAAAAATACCGGATGAGGTGGCGATCATCGGATTTACCGATGGATTTATCTCGAAATTTTCTACTCCCTCCCTGTCAACAGTCGCACAGCACGGCTACTTAATGGGCCTGAAGGCATTTGAAATACTTCTCGAAGAAATAGAGCATCAGGACGTTGAATTTCTTCACAGGACTGAGGTCATAAAACCCGATCTGGTCATCAGGGAATCAACAAAAATGATGTAATTCGCTTTTTTTTCATTTTTTATTCTATATTTGCACCATTCACAACCATTTAGAACTTGCCTTTCTTTTAACTTCACGGAGTTTTACTTATCATTGCATTTACTATTAACTAAATAAGAGAAATATTTTATCTCTCCGGAGCTGGCTATATTTCTTTTGCCTATATCTTTCAACAGATGGAAAAAAGAAGATTACATATTATGGAAATCTGGAATCTCAGCATGGGATTTCTTGGAATTCAGATGGGCTTTGCCCTTCAAAATGCAAATGCGAGCAGGGTACTTCAGATTTTTGGTGCCGATGTGCATGAATTGTCCTGGTTTTGGATCGTTGCACCTCTGACCGGATTGATCGTTCAACCCATTGTTGGTTACTACAGCGACCGGACCTGGACTAAATTAGGCAGAAGAAGACCTTATTTTTTGGTTGGAGCCATACTGGCCTCAATTGGTTTAATGCTCATGCCAAATGCCCAAATGTTTACAGCCTTTTTGCCTGCACTCTGGATAGGTGCCGGTATGCTGATGATCATGGATGCCTCCTTTAATATTGCCATGGAACCCTTCAGGGCTCTGGTGGCAGATGTATTGCCCAGCGATCAGAGAACTTTGGGTTTTAGTATTCAGACCGTCCTCATCGGAATCGGTGCGGTTATTGGTTCCTGGTTACCCTATGTGCTGACCAACTGGTTTGGAGTATCCAATGTGGGTACCGAAGGCCAGGTGCCATTAAATCTATTGCTCTCCTTTATTATTGGAGCGGCAGTTCTGATTACAAGTATCCTGATCACCGTATTTACAACCAAAGAATACAATCCTGAAGAAATGGCCAAAATGAACGGGGCGGCTGAAGGAGATGAAAAAGAATCCAACCTGCTCCATATTTTCAAGGATTTTAAAAAAATGCCTTTGACCATGAGGCAGTTGAGCTGGGTTCAGTTTTTTTCCTGGTTCGGACTCTTTGGTATGTGGGTTTTTACCACCCCGGCTCTGGCACATCATATTTACAAGCTCGATCTGAATGATACAGCAAGTGCTGCTTATCAGAACGCAGGCGACTGGGTAGGCATTCTCTTTGGAATATACAATGCAGTCGCGGCAGTATTTGCCTTCTTTCTGGCGGCTATCGCAAAAAAAATCGGACGCAAAAAAACACATGCGCTTTCACTGATTATCGGTGGCCTAAGTTTGATATTTATCTATTTTGCTCCTGATGAAAACTGGCTTATCCTTTCCATGGTCGGAATCGGAATAGCATGGGCCAGCATACTGGCAATGCCTTATGCAATTCTGGCCGGTTCCATTCCTCCGAGAAAAATGGGTGTATATATGGGCATCTTCAACTTTTTTATTGTAATTCCTCAAATTATCAATGCACTTATAGGAGGCCCCATGGTAAAATATCTCTATGGCGGTAATCCCGTGTATGCTCTTGTAGTAAGCGGCGTCTCCTTTCTGATCGCTGCCTCTCTGGTGGCCAGGGTAAATGACGTGGATGACGAAGTAGAAAAAAAATAAACCTCATGAAGAAAGCATTCATTTTTGATCTGGACGGTGTGATTGTCGATACGGCAAAATTTCATTATCTGGCCTGGAAGAAATTGGCCAATGACCTCGGTTTTGATTTTTCCGAAAAACAGAACGAAATGCTCAAAGGCGTGAGCCGGTCAAAATCACTTGAGATCCTGCTCGAAATTGGAAATTTATCCCTGACACAGGAACAAAAGGAAAAGCTTATGTTTGAAAAAAATCAAAGGTATCTATCCTCTGTGGAATCCCTGGGTGCTTCTGAAATATTACCGGGCATCAAGGATCTGATTCTCTTTCTCAAAAGTAAAAATATCCGGGTAGCCCTGGGATCTGCCAGTAAAAATGCGATTCCCCTTTTAAAAAGTCTTGAACTTTTTGAGTTTTTTGACGCCATTGTTGACGGCAATGATGTGACCCATGCCAAACCCGATCCGGAGGTCTTTTTGCTGGCAGCAGAAAAATTGCGTGTATCCCCGGAAAATTGCGTGGTGGTTGAAGATTCTCAGGCAGGAATTCAGGCAGCAAATATTGCCGGAATGACCAGTTTAGGCATTGGTTCTCCGGAAAACCTTTCGGGATCTGATTTTCTTTTCGCCTCAACCGGTGATTTAACCACAGATTTTGTTGAAAGATTCTTGAATTTTAAAAAAGCATAACAAATGAATTTAAATTATATAGTGCCTGACGAATGGCTGATCGTTGAAGATGGGTTCAAGGCAGAAAATGTAACGGCCTCTGAAAGTTTATTCAGTATTGGCAACGGATCCATGGGACAACGGGCCAATTTTGAGGAATCTTATAGCGGCAATACCTTTCAGGGAAGCTATATCGGTGGTATTTATTACCCCGATAAAACAAGGGTCGGCTGGTGGAAAAACGGGTATCCCGAATATTTTGCCAAAGTGCTGAATGCTCCGAACTGGATTGGCATTAAAGTTTATATTAATAATACCGAACTGGATCTCAACAAATGCGTGGTAAGTGACTTTCGCAGGGAATTAAACATGAAAGAAGGTACGCTTTCGCGCACCTTCACAGCTGAACTCGCCAACGGAAACCGGATCAAAGTGAATGCAATTCGTTTCCTTAGTTTGGTATACAATGAGGCCGGAGCCATAAAGTATGCTGTAACTCCCCTGAATTTTTCCGGAGAAATTGCTTTCGAGCCTTACCTTGATGCAGGAATCATGAATGAAGACGCAAATTACGATGAGTTCTTTTGGAAGATCGAAAAAATCGAGCAGGGAAGTAATGAAGCCTTCATCATTTCAAGAACCTTAAAGACAAATTTTTTAGTTTGTACCGGAATGAAAGTTGCCTTTACGCTTAACGATTATGAAGTCCCGCTGGAATACAAGGCCGAACTTCAGGAAAAATCGGTAGCATATCACTACAAGAAGGAGGTACATCAAAATGACACTTTTACCATATACAAATTCGGAGGATACACCCAGTCCATGAATCACCCGAAAGAAGACTTGATACCGGCGTCTCAGCGCATGCTACGTCAGGTTTGTGAACTTGGCTTTGATGACTTGCTGGTAAAACAAAAAAATGCCTGGGCAGAGATCTGGGAAACGGCTGATATCATTATTGAAGGAGATATCAAAGCCCAGCAGGCGATCAGGTTCAATATCTTTCAGCTCAATCAGACCTATTCCGGAGCTGATGAACGGTTAAATATCGGCCCCAAAGGTTTTACCGGCGAAAAATATGGAGGCAGTACCTATTGGGATACTGAAGCCTATTGCATTCCTTTTTACATGAGCACAAAGGACAAGAAAGTGGCAAGAAATTTGCTTGTTTACCGATATAATCACTTGCAAAAAGCCATAGAAAATGCCCAAAAATTAGGCTTTTCAAATGGCGCAGCACTCTACCCTATGGTAACGATGAATGGGGAAGAATGTCACAACGAATGGGAAATTACCTTTGAAGAGATTCATAGAAATGGAGCCATAATTTACGCCATTTACAATTATGTCAATTATACAAATGACTTTGCTTATATCCCTGAATACGGGATGGAGGTCATGATTGGCGTTGCGCGGTTCTGGCAACAGCGTGCTACTTTGTCGGCTCAAAAAAATAAATATGTGATCCTGGGCGTTACCGGGCCGAACGAATATGAAAACAATGTGCACAACAACTGGTATACCAATTATATAGCCAAATGGTGTATTGAATATGCGCTGTCAAATCTCATTAAACTAAATGAGGAATATAAGGCCGATTACCTGAGGATTACTGAAAAAACTGCCTTGAACGATGAAGAAATACGACAATGGAAAAAAGTGGCCGACAACATGTATTTTCCTTACAGCGAGCAATATGATGTCTTTTTACAACAAGATGGTTTTTTAGATAAAGAGCTCATCCCGGCCGACAAACTGCCAAAAAAAGAAAGGCCTATCAACCAGAAATGGTCCTGGGACCGGATCCTGCGCTCACCCTATATCAAACAGGCCGATGTCTTGCAGGGAATTTATTTTTTTGAAAATCATTTTGACACGGAAACCATCAAAAAGCATTTTGATTTTTATGAGCCGTTCACTGTACATGAATCCTCTTTGTCTCCTTGCGTTCATTCTATACTGGCAGCAAAAATAAACAAGATAGAGAAGGCATACGAACTGTATTTGAGAACCTCAAGACTTGATCTTGACGACTATAACCACGAAGTACACGAAGGCCTGCACATAACGAGTATGGCCGGAACCTGGCTTTCTATTGTTCAGGGTTTTGGCGGTATGCGGAATTTTGACAGTCACCTGTCATTTCATCCTCAAATCCCGCAGCAGTGGAAGTCCTATTCTTTCAAAGTCAATTACCGCGGAAATACCATCAAGGTCTTTACGAGTCACGAAGCCAGTATTTTTACCAATGAGTCAGAAACTCCAATGGAAATAATTGTTTCAGGCAAAAAACTGGAGCTTCCTTCAAAAGCATTTATAAAAGTATAAACCAGAAAAAGGTCTATTCGATTGACTTTTCTGCTATAAAATATTTAAAGCAAATTATACAACTATGAAAAACTGGGGCCTCATACTCATATTAATTAGTTCTTTAACCATGCAAAGTCAAAAAATTAAAAAAGTCGAGCCTCCCCACTGGTGGGTGGGCATGCAACACCAAAAAGTTCAACTGATGATCTATGGTGACAAAATATCGGCTTACACGGCATCTGTTGAGGATAAGGAAATCATAATAGCGGAAGCAGAGCAAACGAATAACCCCAATTACCTCTTTCTGACCCTGGATTTTTCGGCTGTAAAACAAGCCAGAGACTTTAAAATCATTTTTTCAAAACCGGGCGAAGAAAATCTTATTCACACCTATACTCTAAAATCACGGGAACCCATGTCGGCTCAAAGACAGGGATTTAAAAGTTCTGATGTGATCTATCTCATTACCCCTGACCGGTTTGCGAACGGAGATACTTCAAATGATATAAATAAGGAATTGAATGAAAAAACAATCGACAGAAAAGATAATTATGCGCGTCATGGGGGGGATATCAAAGGGATTACTGATCATCTGAATTATATTGGCGATATGGGCTTTACAGCCATCTGGCCCAGCCCGATGTTAAGCAATAATATGCCGGGACAATCCTACCACGGCTATGCCATAACTGATCTGTATGAGGTTGACCCGAGATTTGGAACCATGGATGAATACAAAACCCTTTCGAAAGAGACTAAAAGTAAGGGAATAAAATTAATCATGGATATGGTGGCCAACCATATCGGGAGTGAACACTGGTGGATGAAAGACCTGCCTTCAGAAGACTGGGTAAACTTTCAAAAGGAATTCCTGAAAGATAGCCTGGTTGTGACCAACCACAGGCGGACCATCAACCAGGATCCCTATGCGTCTGAAAAAGATAAAAAATCCATGAGCGACGGCTGGTTCGTTCCCAGCATGCCTGATCTGAATCAAAAAAATCCTTTTCTGGCCACCTATCTGATACAGAACAGTATCTGGTGGATAGAAACACTGGATCTCGGGGGCATCAGACAAGATACTTACCCCTATCCCGATAAATACTTTATGGCTGAATGGGCCGGAGCGATCATGAATGAATATCCCAACTTCAGCATAGTGGGTGAAGAATGGAGTTACAATCCCCTGCTGGTGGGTTATTGGCAGCGCGGAGCCCAAAACAAAGACGGTTATGATTCAAATTTGACCTCAAGCATGGATTTCCCGATGCAGAAAATGATCGTGGAAGGGCTGAAGGAAGCAGAATCCTGGGACAAGGGATTTGTCAAATTATACGAAGGCCTGGCCAATGATTTTTATTATTCCAATCCGAAGGATATCATGATCTTTCTTGATAATCATGATATGGACAGGGTCTTTACGCAACTAAATCACAACGTGACACAAAACAAAATGGCCCTGGCTTACATGCTTTTGCTTCCGCGCATACCACAAATATATTACGGCACGGAAATCCTGATGGAGAACAGTAAAAAACCGGGAGATCACGGTCTGATCAGAACAGATTTTCCGGGTGGCTGGCCCGGCGATGCCGTAAATGCCTTTACCGGAATCGGATTAAACGCTGAGCAAAAAGAAATGCAGTCGTTCTTAAAGAAAGTACTGCAATACAGAAAAAGCAGCGAAGCCATACACGCTGGCAAAACCATTCATTTTGCACCCGATAAGAATGTGTATGCCCTGGCGAGGAAATTAAATGATGAGATCGTTCTTGTTATCCTGAATAAAAATAACAAACCCTTCCGCGCAGATTTGAACAAATTTGACGAACTCGGTTTAAAGGGTAAAAAAGTAAAAAATATGATTACCGGGGTAATTTTTGATCTGGGTAAGACCCTGGAACTGAAAGATGAAGGAGTCATTTTGTTGACTACGAAAATAAACTAAAGGAAATCTTTTTATAAAGAAAGTTTTAGATTTTTTGATCTCGTAAAAACGTATTTGAGCTATTTAAACAAAATGTAACCTTATTATTTAAAAGAAATAACAGACAAACCACTTATGAAGAAAATACTGCTGTTTCTTGTAGGAATTGCCCTGTCACTTCATCTGCTCTCTGCCCAAAATGAACAAAGGAAGTTCATCAGTTCCGGCTTCGATAAAAAGGGGGTAACGATACAGACCAGCGATGGAGCATACCGCATAACCTATTACAGTAAAAATATTGTAGAAACTACCTTTATTCCAAAAGGTGAGAACAAAAATGAAAATTCCCATGCCGTCGTTCTTGAACCCCGGGAAATTTCCTTTAGTTCAAGTGAAAATCAGGAAACTGTTCTTTTGAACTCTGAGGGAATCACGGTGAGTATCGACAAGGCCCCGTTTAAAATTAACTATTTTTACAAGAACCGGCCCCTCATCTCAGAAAAAGCGGGCTATATCAAAACCGATTCCCTGGAAATAATCGAATTCAATCTGAACCCAACAGAAGTACTTTATGGCGGTGGTGCGCGCGCTTTGGGCATGAACCGCCGTGGCCACCGACTCAAACTTTACAACAGAGCCCATTACGGTTATGAAACGCGGTCGGAATTGATGAATTATACACTTCCTGTCGTTCTGTCATCCAACCTGTATGCCATTCACTTTGACAATGCGCCCATCGGGTATTTGGATCTCGACAGCAAAAAGAACAATACCCTGTCCTATCAAACCATTAGCGGGAGAAAGACCTATCAGGTAATCGCCGGAAATAACTGGGATGAAATAACCGATCATTACACTTCCCTGACAGGCAGGCAACCCTTACCACCAAGGTGGGTCTTCGGAAATTTTTCCAGCCGTTTTGGCTATCATTCCGAAAAAGAGGTCAGGGAAACAGTCCGTAAATTTGCCGAGGACAGCATTCCACTGGATGCGGTCGTTATAGACATTTACTGGTTTGGCAAGGACATTCAGGGCCATATGGGCAACCTTGAGTTTCTGAAAGATTCCTTTCCAACTCCTCAGCTGATGATGCGTGATTTTCAGAAAAAAAATATAAAAACCATCCTGGTTACAGAACCTTTTATTCTGACCAGCTCGAAAAAATGGAAAGAAGCCTCTGAAAATGGTTTTTTGGGTAAAGACAGTTCTGGAAAACCCCTTGTTTATGATTTTTATTTTGGCAATACGGGCCTGGTTGATATTTTCAGTCCAAAGGCCGCTGACTGGTTTTGGAAGCTCTATAAAGAATTGACGGAAATGGGTGTGCAAGGCTGGTGGGGCGATTTGGGCGAGCCGGAAGTGCATCCATCTGCCATGGTGCATGAAACCGGAACGGCTGATGAAGTACACAATATTTACGGGCATCAGTGGGCAAAAATGATCTATGATGGCTATCGCCGGGATTTTCCTGATCAAAGGCCTTTTATTTTAATGCGGGCCGGATACTCGGGATCACAAAGATTTGGCCTGATCCCCTGGTCGGGTGATGTGAGCAGGTCCTGGGGTGGTTTACAATCACAACCCGAAATTGCCCTTCAAATGGGCATGCAGGGGCTGGCTTATATGCATTCCGATCTGGGAGGTTTTGGAGGGGGAGAAAAATTTGATCCTGAGTTGTACACACGCTGGTTGCAATACGGTGTTTTTCAACCCGTTTTCAGACCACATGCTCAGGAGCACATAGCCCCCGAACCGGTTTTTCATGATGAAAAAACCAAAACACTGGCCAGAAAGAGTATCGAACTTCGCTACGCCCTGCTTCCTTACAATTACACGCTCGCTTTTGAGAACAGCCGAAGCGGCCAGCCCTTTATGAAACCCCTGTTTTTTGAGGAGCCTGCCAATGAATCTCTGTTCAACAGAGCAGACAGTTATTACTGGGGAGAAAATTTTTTAGTCCGACCCATACTGCACCCGGGTGTAAAAACAATTGAGCTGCAATTCCCTGACAAGAATAACTGGTTTGATTTCTATACAGATCAGCTTTACGAAAAAGGAAAATCTTATCCCATACCAGTTCTGGAGGATCATATCCCGGTTTTTGTGCGGGGAGGCGCCTTTATTCCCATGGCCAAACCGATGCAGCATACTGAGGACTACAAGTTCAATGACCTTTTGGTTCATTATTATTTTGACCCGGAAACCAAAACCAGTGATGCCCTTGTTTTTAACGATGACGGAAAAAATCCTGAAAGTATTGAAAAAGGGCTTTATGAAATCATCCATTTAAAAAGTACGGTTAAAAAAACTATACTGGAGATCGATGTATACTGCACCCCATCGAAATCATTGTCTGTAACTGATAAAAAAATTGAGCTGATCCTACACAATTTGGCTAAACCAAAAAAAGTAAAAAGATTTCCGTTTACCAGCGATGAAGTAAAAAAAATCACCCGGATTCCGTTGGTTCTAAAAGGATCAGACAAACAAACCATTCGAATTAAAATGTAAACGCCATGAAATATTTAATTCTGTCATTATTGTTATTGATGAGTAATCAGTGTGAAGAAAAAAAGGAGATCCCTATGCAAAAACAAACAACAAAGGCACCTTTTCTCTGGGAAGCGGCAAATGTTTATTTCTTATTGACCGACCGTTTCTATAACGGAAACCCGAATAACGATATAAATTTCGGCCGTACTAAAAAAACCGCCGTACTGAGGGGTTTTGAAGGAGGTGATATCATGGGAATAACAAAAAAAATTGAAGAAGGTTATTTTAATGATCTGGGAATTAATGCTATTTGGTTTACACCCGTCGTGGAACAAATTCATGGAAGTGTAGATGAAGGTACCGGTTCTACCTACGGCTTCCATGGCTATTGGGCCAAGGACTGGACTTCCCTGGACCCCAATTTCGGCACCATGGAAGACCTCAAAAAATTGGTGGATACCGCACATAAAAACGGGATCCGCATTGTACTTGACGGGGTGATTAACCATACCGGTCCGGTAACGGAACAGGATCCCGTCTGGCCAAAAGATTGGGTGAGAACCGGGCCGACCTGTACCTATAAAGATTACGAGACCACCACTGCTTGTACACTGGTTAAAAACCTGCCTGATATTCTTACTGAAAGCGGAAAAGAAGTTGATATTCCTGTGGCACTTGCGAATAAATGGAAAGCCGAAGGCAGGTATGAACTTGAAATGAAGGAACTCGATGAATTTTTTGCCAGAACCGGTTATCCCAGAACGCCGACCAATTACATCATCAAATGGCTGACGGATTATATAGTCGAATTCGGCATCGACGGTTACAGGGCCGATACAGTTAAGCATACCCATCCGGAAGTATGGCTTGCTTTCAAAAAGGAATGCGATGCTGCATTCGCTCAATGGAAGCAAAAAAATCCGGGACTGGTGCTTGATGACAATTCTTTTTATTTGGTAGGCGAAGTGTATGGCTACAGTGCTAGTAACGGGCTATGGTATGATTTTAACGATAAAAAAGTGAACTATTTTGAAAATGGCTTCAACAGCCTGATCAACTTTGAATTTAAGTACAATGCCAAAGAAAACTATGAATCCCTTTTCTCAAAATACGACAAACTTTTACACAATGAACTGAAAGGGTTTGGTGTGATGAATTATTTGAGTTCACATGACGATGGTTCACCATTCGATAAAAGCAGGGAAAAGGCCTTCGAATCTGCCACAAAACTGCTGCTTAGTCCGGGAACCTCACAAGTGTATTATGGCGATGAATCATCCAGGTCGCTCTCCATAGAAGGAACCGTTGGAGATGCCACACTGCGCTCGTTTATGAACTGGGATGACATCAAAACAAAGGACAACACAAAAGAAATTCTGAAGCACTGGCAGAAACTGGGCAAATTTAGGGCTGCTCACCCTTCGGTCGGAGCAGGAAAACATGAGGTGATCAGCCAAAAACCTTATATTTTTAAGCGCACCTACAGCTCTCAAAGCTATTCAGATGCAGTAGTGGTAGGATTGGAACTGGCAAAAGGCAAGAAAACACTTGCGCTTCAAAATGTGTTTGCGGAGGGAACTGTGCTGACAGATGCTTATTCAGGAACAACAGCAACTGTTACAAAAGGTGAAGTAGTAATTGACTCTCCTTATGATATCGTATTATTGGAAAACAAATAAAAAAATATGAACATTTTTAAATTGCTTTTTGTCATTTTTCTTAGTTTCGCCTGCCTTAAGTGCAGTAAGCAAGAAATAAAAAAACCAGAACCCTCAATGGAAAAACCACAAAAAATAGTTGTTTATCAAGTCTTTACACGCTTGTTCGGAAATACCAACACAAGCAATAAACCCTGGGGAACCATTGAAGAAAATGGCGTTGGAAAATTTAATGACTTTGATGAAAAGGCTTTACAGGAGATCAAAGCACTGGGTGTCACCCATATCTGGTATACGGGTGTACCCCATCATTCCACCATTACAGATTATACTGCTCATGGTATCTCAAACGATGATCCTGATGTGGTAAAAGGCAGAGCGGGATCTCCCTATTCCGTAAAAGATTATTACAATGTAGCACCTGATCTTGCCGTAAACCCGGCCAGGAGGCTTGAGGAATTTCAGGATCTGATCAAAAGAAGTCATGCTGCAGGACTTAAAGTGATCATCGATATCGTACCCAACCATATCGCAAGAAAATACGAGGGAAAATCCAACCCGGAAGGCGTGACTGATTTCGGAGCCAGCGACAACAAAAATGAAAGTTATCTGCGCGATAATAATTTCTATTATGTGGTGGGAGAATCTTTCAGGGTTCCGGAATGGAAAAACGGATATTTGCCTTTGGGAGGCGAAAAACACCCCCTGGTGGATGGAAAATTTGATGAAAATCCTGCCAAATGGACCGGTAACGGATCGCGTGCGGCCCAGCCCGATTTTTATGACTGGTACGAAACCGTAAAGATCAATTATGGAGTAAGGCCAGATGGAGGAAAGGAATTTGAAGAGCTCCCCAACAATTTTTATCAAAAAGATTATAAAGAGCATTACGCTTTCTGGAAGGACAAACAGGTACCTGATTCCTGGAAAAAATTCAGGGACATTGCCCTGTACTGGCTTGATAAAGGGGTAGACGGTTTCAGGTACGACATGGCCGAAATGGTACCCGTAGAATTCTGGAGCTATATGAACTCGAGCATTAAAATGAAAAATCCGGAAGCATTTCTGCTGGCAGAGGTTTACAACCCTTCCTTGTACAGGGCATATATACACCTCGGCAAAATGGATTACCTGTACGACAAAGTGGCTCTTTACGATACCATCAAACATATCATGCAGGGGCGCAGTTCAACAGATCATCTGCCTCGTTTGCACAAAGATCTGGAAGATATAGAACACCACATGCTCCACTTTTTGGAAAATCATGACGAACAGCGTATTGCCAGTCCGGATTTTGCAGGTTATGCCGAAAAAGCCATGCCTGCCATGCTGGTTTCTGCCACCCTGAGCACCTCGCCTACCATGATCTATTTTGGTCAGGAAGTTGGTGAACCCGGGGCTGAACAGGCAGGATTCGGATCTCCAACCCGCACTTCAATATTCGATTATATAGGTGTTCCTCATCACCAGCGATGGATGAACGGTAAAAAGTTTGATGGCGGCCAGCTGTCTTCCAAAGAAAAAGAGCTTAGAAATTTTTATAAAACACTTTTAAACTTCACCATAAGCAGCTCAGCTCTGGCCGGTAAATACCAGGACATACACTATTACAACAGGGAAAGGACAGAAAACTACAGCCACAGGCATTATTCCTTTGTGCGCTGGAGCGATCAGGAAAAATTGATAGTCGCAGCCAATTTTGATGATCAGGCGGGAAGTGAAATTGATCTGAAAATCCCGGCTGATATAATTAATCAATGGGGACTTAAGGACGGTACCTACGCATTAAATCAAAAACTGCTCGGGCCTTCCGGACTGCAGCTGGTTGTAAAGGACGGAGAGGGCCATATTTGGCTGCGCTTGGAGCCGCTGGCTTCGAATATACTGCAACTGCAATAGTATAGTTCCAAATGAAAAAAGACCCTCCATTTTTTGAAGGGTCTTTTTCCAAGGGGAACGAATATGCGTTATGATCCGCTGATCAACAATTGCTTTTGGGATTTTAAGATGTCTTTAATCACCCTGAAAATTTTCTTTTTCAGATATTTAAAATTCAGTACAAATGACTCAACATCGCTTTTCATGGCTGTATGTTCTTTTAATATTCCATAAAGACCTTCAGGATGATTGGTTTCCGTGAGGGTTGCGATTTTCTTGTCATAGGTGTTGATAAATTCACTTAACTCCTCCCTTCGCGTATTCATGTCACCTAGCAATTGTATTTTCTTTTTTGCTGCTTCATACGAATCTTTTGAACTCAGTTCTAAAAAATGAGAGGACAACAAATGAGTTAAAAAATCGTACTCGTCCTGGATAAATTCCAATTCTTTGATCCATTCAGTAACTTCTTCATGCAAATGCACCAAACCCATCGTTTTATATTGTTCATCTTTATACATAACCCTTGAATTTAATGGAGGTGGCCAGGCCACCTCCGCATTTAACTATTCAATTTCAATTACTTTTTTATGAGGTAATGCCTCAACAGGAAGCTTATTCAAAACCAGCTTCAGAATTCCGTCTTTGTATTTGGCTTTGATTTCTTCTTCTTCGTTAATATTTTCTGGAAGTGAAAATGAACGCATGAATTTGTTGTAGCTGAATTCTCGTCTGGTGAAATTCTCCAGTTTTTCCTTTTTTTCAATTTTCTTTTCAGCTGCAATATGAAGAACTCCGTTTTCAATATTTACATCAAAATCTTTTCTATTGAATCCGGGAACTGCAACTTCAATTTCGAAGTTCAGGTCGTTTTCCTTTATGTTCATTGCCGGCATCCAATTGTCTTCCAGTAAGAGGTCTTTGGTAAATAATCTGTCTGTTCCCAGCAGATCAGAGAACATGGTGTCGTACCATGGCAGTCTTGGGTTTCTAAATTTAACTAAGGTCATGATCTTTGAATTTAATTGTTATTATTAATTTTCGGAACAAAGTTATCAGGCCGGTAATCAGCAAACAATGACGCAGGTCAATCAGCAGAATGATTATCGTCAATTAATTGTTAAAATTTCTCATAATACTATTCTGCGATCCTGAGGATCAGAAGTAATTCCGTACTTTTTCGTTTGCTCAAATCCATATTTGCTATAGGAAATTACCGTTCTCGTCCAGTTTTACATGTATCTTTTTATCCTTGTTCAACAATGTAACTTTGTATGTTTTTTTGGCTCCCGTATTCTGGTGGTAGGTGATTCCATAAACATCTTTATAGATACTCCATTTTGGATATTGTTTGGCAATAGCATCCAGAACTGGTTTTGGAAGTGCAATATCCTTGTATTTTTCAATGGTTCGCAGAACATTTCCGTCTTTGTCATACGCAGCAACTATTTGTCCGTCAGGAATATAGAAAGTTACTTTATATGAATCATAATCATCTGTATAGAACTCAGATTCTTTCAAATCGTACTGAGCCACTTGTTTTTGAAGGTAACCTACCGGTAAAGCTGCATTTTTAGTTCCGGCAGCTGCAAGGTATTGATAGTTTACGGCTGTTAAATCAACCTCACCCAACATACCTCCTTCAATAACCTGAGAAAAAATAGGACTGGTTAATCCTAAAATAAACAAACCAAGAATTAGATTTTTCATGATACATGATTTAGAATTTACCCGAAGTTACGTTATCTTTTTTGCAGACAAAATGACTTTAGTCAATCTGCAGATTGATCTTGGTCAATAAAAAAAGAACAGGAAGCCCGTGCTTCCTGTTCCTCAAAAGTGACCTCAATTTTTGTGACCCTTCTTGTCCTCAACCGATCCTCAAATCATGTTGTTCAATTTGAATCCTGAAAAAATCATCACCTTCTTTAGTCCGGTCAATTGATCTTGACCCAAACCTTTCCAAATTCATAGAATTTTATAAGGGTTAAATTACCTACCAAATGTAGTCAGTCAGTTTCATCAAAACAATGACGAAGATCAATGTAAAAGTTGATAGTTGTCATTGTACAGAAAAATACCTGCTATTTTATATTCTTTAATTTATTGAGATCCATGATTCGTATAAATTTTTTACCGGTTTGAATGATCCCTTCTTCTTTGAGTTCCTTTAAAGTCCTGATTAGCGTTTCTTTGGCGATCCCAATTATACTGGCCAGATCTGTTCTCGAAATTTCTATGACCGGCTCCATGCTTTCCTCAGGTAATAATTCCAACAGCTTGTCTGCCGTTTTTTTTCGAACAGAATCATAGGCCATATGGATCAAAAGTTCCTTCATATTTTCCAGGCTACTGATTAGTATTTCAATGAAATTACCCGAAAAAGCAGGGTTCTGGCTGATCAGGGAAAGCACTTTGTTTTTGGACAGTTTTATCAATTTTGTGTGCTTAACGGCCAGTGCATTTTCGTTGTAGGTCTTGTTTTCCTGGAAAGGAGTAAAGCCAAAATAATCTCCTTCATTATAAAAACTTGTGATGAACTCTTTCCCCTGATCATTGTACTTGAATGTTTTTACCTTTCCGCTTATGATATAGAACAGGTCCATACCCAGGTTATCCTGCAGGTAAATTGCGCTTCCCTTCGGGTAAAAAAAACTGGATTGACTACTGAGGTATTCTTTAAGATCATCATATAAGATTTCCTTCCCGGAATCCCGGTTTTCATCCACTTCAAAGGCCTCACGCAATTTCAACCGGGTTTCAATGGCGCTCAGAAGCTCTGATTCTTCAAATGGTTTGGTGATATAATCACTTGCCCCGAGATCCATTCCCTTTCTTAAGTCGCTGTGATCTGTTTTGGCCGACATAAAGATGAACGGTATTCTCTTGAGTTCTTCATTTCTCAATACGATCTGCAAAACGCCAAATCCATCCAGAACCGGCATTAAAATATCACAAATAATCAGATCCGGCCTTTGCAGAGTTGCCATTTCTATCCCTACTTTTCCATTTTCCGCAGTTTGTACCTGGTAATTCGCCAATCGGAGTATTTCAGCTGTGTTCTCTCTGACGATGGCATCGTCTTCAATAAGCAAAATCATTTTTTTCATAATTCAGCTATTCCCTATTATTGTTGTTTGGATTTGCAATTACAGGTAATCTCAGGGTAAAAGTAGATCCTTTGTCCTCTTTACTTCTAAAGTATATTTGCCCTCCCAGCCTTTCTGCGTGATATTTTACCAAATTCAACCCGATACCGGTTCCCTGAAAATGCAGGGCATTTTTCGCTCTGAAAAAACGGTTAAAAATGTGGGCCTGATCCGCTTCAGGAATACCTATTCCCTTGTCCTGAATACTGATAAAGAGATCTCTCTTTAATTTTATACTTACCTTTATTACTTTATTTTCATGGGAATATTTTATTGCATTATAAATAAGGTTCCTTAAAATAAGGGTCATAATGGCCTGATCGTTAAAAATTTCAATATCGGCTTCAGGTTTTTCAATAACAAAATGTTGGCCGGGTTTCATGATTGTACCGGAATTCTGTATGACCTGATCGAGTAATTCACAGATATTAAAGAAAGTAAGCTCGTACTTTACATTTTTAGCATCACTTTTCTCCAGATTCAGAAAATCGTTCAATACCGTATTCAATTGAAAAATAAGTTTTTTTATGGTCTGGATGTGGTTTTTGATATTCGGACTATCCAGTTCAGCGGTATATTTATCTATAAGTGTTGCTGAGGTGAGCATTCCGCTCAAGGGGGTTTTGAATTCGTGAGATACCACGGACAGGAATTTGGTTTGCAGCTGGTTCAATTCCAATTCTTTATGCAAAGCCTTATTCGCCTTATTTTCAGCTGCTATCTTTTTTTTAATCTCTTGATTCAGTTTTTTATTGGCCTTTTTTATTTGGCTTACCGTTTCCCTCAATTCTGCTGTATGCTTTTTTACTTCCAGCTGAAGGCGGTAATTCTGTTCCCTGATCTTAATTTCTTCCCCTTTTCGGAAACTGATATCTGTTATTGTTGCTTTGGCATAGTCAATGCCCTGATAATTAAAATGGTTCATTCCGATTTCAATATCAATTAAGTTTCCATTTTTAGTAAGCCCCTGAAATACTGAAATACCGCCTCGGCTTTTAACGTATGGCGATATGAAATACTGCTGCAGATATTTCCTGTGTGCTGATTTGTAAGTGTCGGGCAACAACCTGTCTATATTTTGTTGTAACAACTCATTTCTGCCATAGCCGAAAATATCTTCCATAGCACTGTTGTTCATTAAAATAGTACCCTGTTTGTCGACAATACAAATGCCTTCCTCAAGGTTGTTAAAGAAAACGGAATAAAAATCCTGGCCATCTGTAAGCATGGTACATTTATATTGAATAAACGCCCTTATTAAAAGCCAATGAATTTACGAAAAAATAATGAAATTACCGGTAAATATCGGGAATAGTTTCAGGTAATACCCCTTAAATTAAGCATTTGCCATTCCAATTGAACCAGTTTTTCAGAAATGAAAATTAAAAAAGCCTGAATAATTTTAAAATTATTCAGGCTTTTTATGGTGGTGCCTCCAGGAATCGAACCGGGGACACAAGGATTTTCAGTCCTTTGCTCTACCAACTGAGCTAAGGCACCATCGCCTATAAAGCGGTTGCAAATATAATTTTAAATTTAAAAGCAGCAAAAAAAATATTGAAAAATGTATTGTATTTTTGTCTCTTCATACTATTTTGAAAATGAATCTGGTAATCGACATTGGCAATACCCAGGGCAAGGCGGCCGTATTCCTCAAGGAAACTCTCCTTGAAAAAATATTTTTTCCCGGGGAAGAAATCCTGCAAGTCCTACAAAAAATTTATCGGCAGTATCCGATAAAAAAAGGGATTATCTCGAGTGTTGCCGGCCTGGATGAAAATATTTCCGCCTTAATCAGAAATAACTACAACTTTATTTTTCTCGGTCCAGATACCAAAGTGCCGTTTGAAAACCTCTATAAAACGCCGCAAACATTAGGTGTTGATCGTATTGCACTGATGTCGGCCGCTTCGGTGCTGTATCCAAATCATTCTGTTTTGGTGATCGATGCCGGTACCTGTATTACTTTCGATCTGTTGACTGAAGAGAACAAATATTTTGGCGGGGCCATATCCCCGGGAATTGATATGCGTTATAAAGCCCTGCATCAGTTTACGGCCAACCTGCCCCTTTTAAACAAAGAAGAGGAGATCCCCATTGTTGGAGATACGACAAAATCGGCTATGCATTCAGGTGTTTTAAATGGAATTATTCTGGAAATAGACGGAATAATTGCTCAGCAAAAGCATAAAAACAAAAAATTAACAGTGATTTTAACAGGGGGCGATACAAATTTCTTGTCAAAAAAGGTAAAAAGTACCATCTTTGCCCAGCCAAATTTTTTACTGGAAGGATTGAACAGCATTTTGATACATAATTTCGACGAATGATTAAAAATATATTTGCAGTTTTTGCAATCTTTTGCAGCGCAATTGGTATCGCACAAAAAAACAGTTCTTCTCCTTATTCATTTTTTGGTATTGGCGATCCATTGACTTTGAAAAGCGTGGAAGAGACGAGCATGGGAAGGATTGGCGGAGCCATGGACAGTCCTTACCGTCTGAGCCTTACCAATCCGGCTTCTTATGCCTCGCTGCTGTACACGACCTACGTATTTGCAGGAGCCAATAACTGGACCATCTTTGATGATGGTACAGATGACCAAACCAGTTCAAATGCCAGTTTTACATACATTGCGCTCGGAATTCCTATGAAAGGAAACCAGGGCCTCGCTTTTGGCCTACAGTTAAATACTGCTGTCGGTTATTCTGTGTTGTCCTATGCCGAAAATGAAGAAGGGATTATAAATGAACGAACAGATTTTGAAGGAAGCGGCGGGACCAATCGTGCTTTTTTGGGCTACGGTTATAAATTTCCCTTTAATTTAATGCTTGGGGCTGAAGCTGCTTATATCTTTGGAGGAATTGACAACAGTGTGACCAACAGGCGTTTAGGCGTTCAACTGGGCACAAAATACAAGGTAGATTCATATGTTGATGGTTTTGAATTCAAGGTAGGTGCGCAGTACAATGTGGCATTACCGGATGAGTTAACATTAAAAATGGGTGCCAGCGCTACGCTCAGTCACGAGTTGACGGAAGATGGAAAGGAGATCTTATATTCGATAGAAAATACAAACTTGGCAGTGGATATTCCTGTGGATACCTTGTATAACAATCCTTTCAAATCCGCAATTTCATATCCTTTAAAGTCAGTATTAAGTGCCGGTATCGGTAAAGAAAACAATTGGTATGCAGGGCTCGAATACGAGTTTATGGATGCCCTGGATGTGGAAGGAGCTTACTATCAGGAACAGGATGTGTATCAGTACCAAAGCAATAACAGGATTTCCCTTGGCGGATATTACATACCAAATTTTAATGCTATCGGCAATTACTGGCAAAGAATTACCTATCGGGCCGGATTTCATTACAGGACACTGGGCTTAAATATCAATGGAACTGATATTAACGATTATGGCATATCTTTTGGTGTAGGTTTACCGGTAGGGCTTCAATTATCAAATGTTAATTTTGGCTTTGAATTGGGTCAAAGAGGTGAAAAAACGAATAATTTAATTCAAGAAAATTATTTTAATTTTAGATTAAGTTTATCTTTGAGCGATAAATGGTTTAGAAAAAGACAATTATATTAATTAATACTAACAAATTCTTTGATTATGAAACTTAAATTTGGCCTAGGATTCATGTTTATTCTTTTTTTAGGATTGAATGCCAATGCGCAGGATAAATATGGAAGCAACCCTGAAAAATGTAAAACTGATCTTTCTATTTTTTATGAGTATGCCAAAGTGGAAAACTATGCAGCTGCTTATGACCCTTGGAAATCCTGCCTGGAAATTTGTCCTGCATCTTCCTTAAATATATATAAATACGGCCTGCTTATGGAGGAAGACTTTTTGGACAAGGCTGCCGGGATATTGCCTTCAAAACAAGCCGGAGCAAATGTAGTTGAGGTAGAAGGTGTTTATTACGACCTGTCTAAAATGAATTATGCCGAGTTCGACAAAAGAGGCGCCGAAATTGATAAGTTATACGAAATGCGAATTAAGTATTTCCCTGAAAACCTTGGAAAAGTTTACAGTGACTGGGCAAATTCTATCTTTAAAAGAGGTTCCCTGGATAAAAGAGGAACCAAAGTTTATAAAAAAGACCTCTATGATAAACTTTCGAAGTCATTTAAAGCTGATCCTACCGGTATGAGTGTGAAAAACCTGGCCAATTATTTCCAGGAATATACGGACTTAAATAAAGATACAAACCCACAGGCGGTTTTTGATACCTATGATGAGATAACGGAAGCTGTAGACAATAAAATGACGGATTATTCCAAGTCACTGGATCAGCTTACGGCAAAAGAGGCTGCAGGAACAACCCTTTCAAGTAAAGAAGCAAGTGCTAAAAAAGCCGCTGAAATTAATTTGACCGCGTTGGGCCAGGTAAGCGCCTACCTCGACAATACACTTACTGAAGTAGCAACTTGTGAAAGACTGATTCCCTTGTACACTTCAAATTTCGAAAAATACAAAAATGACCCGGTTTGGTTAAAAAGAGCTGTATCCCGTTTGAACAGCAAAGAGTGTACTGAAAACAGTTTATACCCAAAAATGGTAGAGGCATACGTTCACGCCGCTCCTTCCTCAGACGCCTATGTCTTTTATGCGGGAATTTTATTGGATAATAAGCAAGATACCAAGGCCGTCGAATATTTTGACAAGGCAATTGGCTTAGAAACAGATCCTTATAAAAAAGCGAACTACTATTACAAAATGGCTTTGATCATGAAGAGCAAAGGTAATTCAAGCCGTTCAAGAGAGCTCGCTTATAAAGCGCTTAAAGAAAGACCAAGTATGGGTAGTGCTTATTTGTTAATTTCCAACTTATATGCCGCCAGCGCCAATTCCTGCGGAACAGATGAATTCTCAAAGAGAATGGTCTATGTGGCTGCTGCCGATAAAGCGAGAAAAGCAAAGGCCGTTGACCCCGGAATCACGGATACTGCGAACAGATACATATCCAGTTATATGGCAAATGGCCCTTCAACAAAACTCATATTTACCGAGGGTAAGGTATCTGGAACATCGTATACGGTTGGTTGCTGGATTGGCGAAACAACCCAAATTCCTTAATCTACTATATGATTAAATTGGGTTTTCATCATGTAAAAAACATTGCCACTTTGATTTTAGTGGCAATGTTTTTTTCTTGTGGGAATGAACTAAAAGAAATTGAAGATTTTCTTGCTGAAAAAAACTTTCCGGTCGGCGCTGCTCATGGTATCCACCTGATACATACAGATTCCGGAAGGGCTGTAACCAAATTGATCACACCGAAAATGAATGATTTTTCAAACAGAAAAAACCATCCCTATACAGAATTTCCGGAAGGACTTACCATTATAACCTATGATAAAAACGGGGACTCTGTAACCCTAAAGGCAAATTATGCCATCAATTACAGCAAAACAAGCATCTCGGAAGCAAAAAATGGTGTACTCGTTCAAAACCACGCTAAAAAATCCATCTTAAAATCAGATCAGCTTTTTTGGGATGCAAATGTACATTATCTTTACACTGAAAAAGACTTTACTTTAATCACAGAAAAAGATACGATCCGTGGCAAGGGCTTTGAGGCCAATGAGGATCTTACCAAGGTAATCATGAAATCTGTTAGGGGTATAGTTTATGTAACCGAAAATCAGAACCCATGACAAAATATTTTAAATTTTTTGAAATTGCCTATCTCATTATCGCGATTTTCTTTGTTGTAGAAACTTTTTTGACCTGGAACGTTGAGAGAGAAAAGGCCTACCTGTACCTGATTTTTTCTTTACTTGCTGTATTTATGTATTTTTTCAGGAGAAAATATCGCAAAAAGTTTGAGAATCAAGACAGATCACGAAAATGATATCATCTGTTTTTATCATTCTCCTTTCACTTCTGTTTTCAGCTTTTTTTTCGGGTATGGAAACTGCCTTTGTTGCCTCCAACAAAATGCAACTCGAAATTGAAAAGAAAAAAGATACTTTCCTTGCCGGGATATTGACAAAAATTACCCGGAACCCATCCCGTTTTATTACAAGCATGCTCGTGGGCAATACAATTTCCCTGGTCGTGTACGGTTTTTTTATGGGTAATCTGATTCTGGCATTTATTAAACCCTTCTTTGATCATGACATCGCCATACTGCTGATTCAGGCCCTTATTTCTACATTAATAATACTCATTACAGGTGATTTTTTGCCAAAACTTGTTTTCAGGTCATTTTCCAATGAAACTTTGAAGATTTTTGCCATTCCAGCCTACCTGTTCTACCTGCTTCTTTTCGTCATTTCTGATTTTATCATGTCCATCTCCAATTTTATCCTCAAAGTTTTTTTCCATATTAAACAGGATGAAGTGCAACTGGCTTTTGGTAAAGTAGAACTCGAAAATTATATCTCGGAACAAATTGAGTCTGCCAGGGATGAGATCGACGCAGAAATTCAGATCTTTCAAAATGCCCTTGATTTTCATAAGGTGAGGGCCCGTGAAGCGATGATCCCGCGAACAGAAATTGTTGCCATTGAATTGCATGAATCTATCAGTGCCCTGAAACAATTGTTTGTTGAAACTGGTTTAACCAGAATTTTGGTATATAACAACTCCTTTGACGATATTGTAGGATATGTCCATACTTTTGACATGTTTCATAAACCCAGAAGTATCCGTTCAGTTGTTATGCCACTGGAAATGGTGCCTGAGTCGATGATGATCCATGATGTCTTAAACGATCTGATCAAAAAGCAAAAAAGCATCGCCATTGTTCTGGACGAATACGGCGGTACTTCTGGCCTGATTACCGTGGAAGATATCGTTGAAGAACTGTTCGGTGATATCGAGGACGAGCACGATACTTCAATATTTCTGGAAGAAAAAATCAGTGATACCGAATATAAATTCTCTACCCGGCTCGAGGTGGACTATCTGAATGAAACCTATGACCTCAACTTAAAAGAAGATAATGCCTACGACACCCTGGGTGGGCTGATCATGCACCATACAGAAGACATCCCGGACCAGGATGAGGTCATAGACATCGGGGATTTTCAATTTAAAATACTCAAGGTATCTGCATCAAAGATAGAAGAAGTTCATCTTAAAATCCTCCATCCCGAAACCTAACAATTTGGGGCACTTAAAATTAATCCAAACTACTTTTATAATTAAAAGGTATATCGTATTTTCGCAGCCTAAATTTTAAAGAAAGGAAAATGGCAGTTTTATCAAAAATTCGGGAACGATCAGTTTTTTTAATCATTATAATTGCATTGGCACTGTTTTCATTTGTTTTAAGCGGCATCTTTGACGCCAACAGTCCGCTTTTTAACAAGAACGTAAATGATCTCGGCGGTGTGGATGGCGATCCGATCACAAGAGAAGAATTTGCTCAGGAAGTTGATCTGATCAGGGCGAGAAGCAACGGCCGGTCAAACGAAATGCAAAATGTTGAAATTGCATGGAACAATCTGGTTCTTGCGAAACTATATAAATCCCAGCTTGAAAAATCAGGGATCATTGTTGGTGAAAAGGATATCTGGGATGCAATCGTTTCCCAGGTGCAGATGCAAAACAGTCCTATGTTTCAGAATGAAGCCGGACTTTTTGACGAGGAGAAACTGAAAGAATATGTGGCCACACTTAAAGAAAATGCCGGAAACAGCGATGAAGACCGGATGGCCTGGATGAGCTGGCTCAATTATGAGAAGAACATCAAGACCAGCATTGAGCAAAACACTTATAATGCACTGATTAATGCCGGATTGAACAGCACCACCAAAGAAGCAGAAAGAGACTATTTCTTCAAAAACACAAATGTTGATATTGATTATGTATATGTTCCCTTTACTTCAATTGCGGACAGTTTGATCACCATCACCAACGATGACATAAAAAATTACATCAAGGAGCGCCCGAAGCAGTTTACTTCAGAACCTTCAAGAGATATTCAGTTCGTTCACTTTACCGTGAAACCTTCTGTAGAGGATGAAAACGAGATAAAAGCTGAACTGAGCGGTCTTCTGAACAACAAAGAAGAATATAGCACGGCAGCAAAAGCCAATGTAACTGTACCGGGCTTTACGGAGACTGAAAACCTGGCTGATTTTTTCGGCACAAACAGTTCCGACCTGCCTCTGGATAAAAACTATTACACCAGGGCAAATGTATCAAAAATTCTGGCCGATACTTTATTTAACAGACCGGTTGGCACTGTTTACGGACCTTATAAAGAAAATGGTTTCTACAAGATCTCAAAGGTAACCGCTGTCAAACAGCTGCCCGATTCGGTAAAAGCCAGTCATATTCTGATTCCTTTTGTAGGAACTCCAACCGCAGATGCTACCACGATAAGAACATCGGAGGAGGCAAAAGTTTATGCTGACAGTATTTCGAGTCTTGTCAGCACGGATAAGACCCGATTTGACCAGCTGGCAAGGGAGATTTCGGTAGACAGGTCCAGTGCTGAAAACGGAGGCGATTTGGGATGGTTCGTATATACAACCATGATTCCTGAATTCAGAGATTATGTTTTTGAAAACAAAGTTGGAGATGTAGGTGTGGTCAAAACCCAGTTTGGATACCATATTATCAGAATAGACGGTCAAAAAAATCCGCAATCCACTGTGCAGCTGGCCACTTTTGCAAAGAAAATAATTCCGTCCGAAAAAACAGAGAGTGAACTTTTTGAAAAAGCAGAATCGTTTACCTCAGACCTGTCATCCGGAAAGGACATCAAAGAGCTGTCAAAAGCAAATAACTATTTTGCCATGCCTGTACAAAATCTGAAAGAACTGGACCACAATGTTTCAAGTTTGGGCTCACAAAGACAAATCGTTCGCTGGTTATTTGAAGAGGGCACAAAAGAAAATGATGTCAAACGCTTTGATATTGAAAATGGATATGTTGTTGTCAAGGTCGATGAGGTACATGACAAAGGAAGTTATTCATCCCTTGATGTACAAAATGTAAGATCGATCCTGATCACCAAGAAAAAAACTGAAATGATTTCTGAAAGGTCTAAAGGAAGTCTCGAGGAAATTGCGAAGCAGAACAAGACAGTCGTAAAATCGGCTATGGCTCTTTCACCAGCGAGCCCGGTTCTCTCCGGCGACGGCAGATTTGAAATAGCTGCAGGCGTGCTGACAGGGATGGAAGCAAACAAACTATCGGGTCCGATCGAAGACCAGAGTGGAGTTATCTTTGCAAAAATTGTAAAAAATACCCCTCCGGCAGCACTCAATAATTATCTGAGCAACAAAAAGGCAGTTGAGCGTTCTTTAAAGTCAAGAACCATTCAGGTATATGAAGCCATCAAAAAAAATGCGAAAATTGAAGATAACAGAGCCGTGTTTTATTAAATTTTTATAAATAAAATCGGTAAAACCTTTAAATAATGCAGGACCATTCAAATATTTTAAGACAAAAGGTTGTATTAAGTGAACTTTTTATATATTTGTCTACCGGTAAACTTGTTTTTTAAGCTAACCATTATATAAACAGAAAATTACTAATTTAAATTATTTACAATGAAACATTTTAAAAGAATTTTATTTATTGTTTTGATTGCCGCAGGAATAAGCAGCTTGAATGCACAGGATGCAAACAATCCATGGGTAATCGAAATAGGAACAAATGCTGTGGATTTTTATCCAACTGGTGCTGATGCAGATGCATTGGGTACTGTGCCGGCTGGTCAAGATCCTTACATTGGAGACATGTTCGAAGATTTCTTCAATTATGACGACCACTGGAATACTGCTTCTATCATCTCAAGACTTAGAGTTGGAAGGTATTTGGGCTCTGGCTTTTCTCTTGGTTTAGCCGGATCTTTTAACCAAATCGACAAGATCGGAGACTACAGATCTGATGATCTTTCTTACTTTGGATTAGACCTGGATGTAAGATTTAACTTTTTACACGGTTGGTTTGACCCATATTTATTGGCCGGTGGAGGTTACACCTGGATTGATGAAGAAGGTGACCCAACTTTAAATGGTGGTCTGGGTATCAATTTCTGGTTCAATGATTTCATTGGAGCTAACGTACAAACTATGTACAAGCATTCATTTGATGAAGAGTCTATGTTGCCACATTGGCAGCACGCTTTAGGACTTACCTTTAAATTTGGAGGTAAAGATACTGATGGTGATGGTATTTATGACAAAGACGATGCTTGTCCTGAAGTAGCTGGTATCGCAGCTTTCAATGGTTGTC
>Ga0209391_10000138_pt1 | contig 28305 bp, 25 predicted proteins | sample PPLLak3March2015_FD_187246 | JGI IMG/M metagenome (GOLD analysis project Ga0209391, IMG submission 187246) | Freshwater sediment microbial communities from Prairie Pothole Lake near Jamestown, North Dakota, USA - PPLs Lake P7 Core (1) Depth... | ecosystem: Environmental > Aquatic > Freshwater >...
ACCCCGTCCCGAACGTTTTGACAAGACCGCTATCTCTGAATTATGCGAGAAACCTTGCGGAAGGGATAACATACCCCGTCCGGCTTTGGTTAGGCAGTCCTGCCTGACACCCTTCGGGTTAATGCAAATCTGTTCCAGACAGATTTGTTCCGGAATCCAGTCTACATGGATGTATTTAGACTCGCCATCTCTTACGACTACGCTCAGGGCAAGCCATGTCACTGGATACCCGTTTCCCGGCGAGTACGACGAATTACCCGCGTTCTTGTGTATAACGGTGAGCGCAGGAGCGTGAGAACGATATAGAACCACTCTCCTCTATACTCTTAACAACGCCTTGGCCATTTTTTCAGAAAGTTGCGCTTCGACAAATTGAGGCTCATTGGGTGGATAGAGCTCTACTTCATCCAGTTCAAAGTTATATTCCTTGCCGAGTGCAATCAGTTCCCTGATTTTTTGTACAGCTAACAGCTTTTCCCTCAATTCAGGATCTGTTTTTGCCTGTTCAGAAAATGCTTTTATTTGTGCAATTGCCATAGTGTTAACTCCTATTGTTTAAAAATGTGCTTTGCATTGCAAAGCAGTTAATGAAAAATACAGGGTTATTGCTACACGCTGTAAGGCGTGTTGATCCAATCTTTAAGTACCGCAACATCACGTTCCGGTAGATAAGAAAAATCTCCGCTAATATCCTTAAAAACGGCTAAACCGCTGTGCGAAGACACCAGTTTGCCTTTTACCATATAAAAAAACCAGGCAAAGGGATAGCCTGCCTGGCGATCAAAACGGGTTAAAAGGTTATGCAGTGAAACGCCTTTTTTGCCGTTAATATTTTCCAGTTGCGGCACGTGTTTTTGTTGGGTATTGATAATTTCAATGTTAATAATTTGTTCTCCGAAGCGTCCTGTATGCCGGAAAGGCCGCACAATCCAGTCGTTGGAAAGCACGGCTTTTTGAAGGGCGCTGCTTCTGTTCCAGTCATCCATAAAACGTTGTACCGGATGCTCTTCGAGATGGTATTTATTGATTTCATCCATGAAAATCGCCACGTCAGTTTTACGTCGATAAGAATAACGTGAGGTTCCAATGAAAAATCTTTCTATGCATTCCGGGTCCAATGGATCAATAAATTCTTCTAAATCTTCGGGCGGATTGTGTTCATTGACAAGCAACCGATCCGATATTTCATGGGTTTTATCAATGTCGATCTGTATGAATTGTTCTGCATTACTGCCCGTTTGAATAACAAAATGCAGAGTATTTCCCGTTTGCCTCGTGGCAATCAGTTTTTGTTCCCGTGCGTGATCAATCAGGGTTTGCAGATTTTTTCCGCATTCAATATAGGTTCTTTCGGTCCATTCAATCAAATCATTGGCGATGCGGTTGCCCGCCATATCAACAATGCCCCCTAAGCGATACCATTCTTCTCCCGTTTTGGCTAAACGAATTGGATAATCGGGGTTGAGTGATTGAAGTGTGGAAAGTAATAATTCATCATCCTGACCGGGCAATGTGTGCTTACAGATTTTAGCAAGCTGTTGTCCATCCAGGTGAAAAGATTGATCAGCCATAATTATGCTTCCGGTTTCTCATTCCCATGCGCTTCCTGGGAATGGCTAGTTAATCGTTCCCGCACCGCTGCTCTTACATCAGGTTCAGGATCATCAAGCAGACAGCCCAATGACGCTGGCGCAACACGCTGAACAGCGGTATAGCGCACCACCCAATCGCGATCATTTAATAACATAACGGCGTCATCAGGACTCATTCGTTCTGCGATGATGCGTCTGACTTCAGGTGCATCGTCATGAGCCATTAATCCCAGGCTGACTTCGGGCAAGCGTTCAGCAACCACTTTTCTAACTTGTAAATCTTTATCACGAATAAGACGAAACAAGCGCCCGGTTGGTAGTCGCCTGGCAACGGTTAATCTGACGATGTAGTCCTGGTCATTAGCCAGTTTTTCCAATTCCTCGGGCGCAATGCGATCAGCGACGGTCATGCGCACTTCCCGATCAGGATCATCAATCAGTTGATTTAACTGAGATTGAGGTATGCGATAGGCAACAGCACGCCTAACCACTTCATCTTCATCATGAACCAGATCTGTCAACGCCTTCTGAGGGGCATAACGGACAGCAATGGCGCGTCTTTCCCAAAAAACATCGTGCAGGTATTGCTCGGCATAAGCAGGATTAATACGAAAAAAGCGATCAATCTGCCGGCCGCTTTCAGTCAGCACACAGGTATCCCCGGGCATACACCTCCCCATTAACAGGGTTTTGCCGCGAAATGGACAAAAGCTGCAATCAGCAACAGGAACGCTAACAGGGCTTTCATGACTAGACATGCAATGAGTTCCGCTTAGTCAGCGATGATTTCTGCAACAACAATGCCCGTCGCAGTTTCATAATCATTGGTCAGGCACAGACAGTGTTCCCGGCCATCAATTAAATAAAGATTGAAGTCTTTATGTTCAATGATGGGCGTATTGTTAGGCAGATCATCATCCATACAGTAGGTGAAATGGACAGGTTGATATTGCTTTCTTAACGCCGAAATCGTGGTTTCATCAACACCCAATGTTTCTATTTTTGCCGCTATGGCGTTGATTTGCTCTGTGGTAATCATCCTGTTGCCTCTCTTTCAAACCTGAACCGGTTGCTTGCTTCAATACCCATGACTTTGGCCAGCCACGGGGGCGGAGTACCGGAAATAACAGATTGCAGCTGACCTATGATGTCGGCAATGGATTCAATGCCTGTCAGTTTTATCGGGTGTATGCCCAGCTTGACGATTTTTGCCGCCGCAGGGCCACCTACTGAGGCCATGTAAATTACCTGACAATCCTCGATCAGTTCTGCTCTAAACAGGTTTTTATCATCCACTTCCAAACCATCTGGTATGTCTGTGGGACGAACGTCTATTAAACGGGCTTCATCGGCTGACACCTGATAAATTAAGAATTGACTACATGATCCAAAATGACCATCTACGTTGATAGCATCATTACTGGCACATGCAATGCGCACAGAGCCCGGCATATCACCTTTACTATAGGCATCAATTTTCGGTTTCTGTGTTTCACCTATCTCGATATTAGTTTTAAGAATGTGCAAAGCCATTTTTAGTAAGGAGTCATCGATGTCTGATAACTCACTTTCTTGAGCGGCTTTAAGTACTTTCAGATTGAGGCTGGCTATTTTATCTTCGGTAATGGGTAACCCCCCGATACAGTCGGTCAGCACTGTGAACAATCGCTTGGCATCCGTATCGGGCAAAGCGCGAGCCGCCAGCCCGATACGTAATGCCAGTTCTCTTGAAAGCATGTCCTGGCTGCTCATGAGTTTATGCCTCTAAAGGCAAAATGCAGTTGTCGATGGGACAAACCTTGACACATTGAGGTACGTCAAAATCCCCCTCGCATTCGGTGCAGGTTTTTTTGTCAATTTTAAAAACAATAGCGCCTTCCGTGATGGAGTTGGTCGGACACACCGGTTCACAATCGCCACATGAAATACAATCCGCTTCAACAATATATAAGGCCATGATTAATCTCCTGAATCTAAACGTTTAGCGCGTAAGGTGACCGGAAAATCGGGTTGTTCATTCATAGGTTCAAAGTAATATTTTGAACCGTCACTGAGTAGAACTTCACCGCCCCATTTTTCAGGGGTATCGAATTCAATGGATTCCGCCACTTCTTCCAAATCTTTTTTGGGAACGTAGAAGACTAATTTGCCTTCTGCATTTTTTTTCAACATGACACTAGGCATTGACTTCTCCGTTTACACGCATTTATAAATCCCCCCTAACCCCCCTTTTTTCAAAGGGGGGAACTTCCCCCTCGCAAAAGGAGGGAGTATAAACAGTTCCCCCCTTTGTAAAAGGGGGCTAGGGGGATTTTGACTTAACGAATCAAATCGTAGTTATAGTCTGTTGTACCCATGCCTTTGGTTTCTTTATCCAGTTGCTCCAGCACTGCATTAACCAGGGTTGTCAGCATATAGATAGCGCCTTCATAGCCCAGTGTGGTCATTCTGTGCAGATGGTGTCTGTCAAAAATTGGGAAACCCATGCGTATCAACGGCACTTCAAACTCTTCGCCTTTATAGAAAGTATCACGCTGGATGAACTTGCCGTAAGAATTGCCGATCATGAAGTCCGGTTTGTTGGTAAATACCAATGAACGGAAATGCCATAAATCCCGGCCGATATGGACTTCAGTTTTTTGTCCATAAGGTGAATCACTGAGCATTTTATCCATGGCTTTTTTCCAGCGCTTGTTGGCATGGTTGCACAGCACATCGGTTGGTTCGGCTCCCATTTCCAGCAGGAATTTGGTCATGCCCATGACAAAATCAGCATCACCGTACAAGGAGAACTTTTTACCGTGCATCCAGGTATGTGAGTCGGTCATCATATCAACCAAACGGCCGCGCTCAAGCTCCAGGGAAGCAGGGATCGGTTTGCCGGTTAACTCGGAGATTTTCATCAGAAATTCATCGGTCCATTCCAGCCCCATCGGAATATTGATGGCTGTAGCGGGTTGATGCCAAATGTTTTGTACGAACTTCTTGGTTTTTTCCAACTGCCAGGGTTGCAACAATAAGGTATCAATCGCATTGGGCGCGTCTTTAAGTTCAGTTTGGGTCGTACCGCCGGCATACATGCGGAAAGTACCGTCTGCCGGTGTATCCAATACTTCGGAAGGATCGCTCATTAACGAGTAATCAATGCCCATTTCCCTCATCATGCGGTGCATGACGCGAAAGTTACCCAAATATGTTTCAAAGCCTGGAACCAGATTGATCTTGCCATTTGAACCGACTTTCTTGTCGTCCATATGGTTCAAGGTAAAATACTTAATCATGCCTTCGAACATATTGTCCCAGCCGGTAGTGTGGCTACCGACGAAGCTTGGGGTATGAGCAAAAGGTGTCGGGAAATCCTGTTCAATATGTCCGGCTTTTTTAGTGTTATTGATGAAGGCATTCAAGTCATCACCAATTACTTCAGCCATACAGGTCGTTGAGACTGCGATGATATCCGGCTTGTACAAGGCCTTGGCGTTTTCCAGGCCGGCCATCATGTTTTTCTGGCCTCCGAAAACCGCCGCATCTTCTGTCATGGAGTCTGATACGCAGGCAACAGGTTCTTTAAAATGACGGTTAAAATAGGTTCGGAAATAAGCGACACAACCTTGTGAACCATGGACATAAGGCATGGTTTTTTCAAAGCCCAGTGCACATAGAACAGCGCCTAAGGGTTGGCAGGCTTTAGCCGGATTGACGGTTAATGCTTCACGGTTAAAATTGAGATCCTGATATTCCTTGGTAGTCGTCCATTGAAAGACTTCATCAATTTTTTCCTGGGGGTGACGCTCTTCATAAGCTTCACGTTTGTTAGCCAGGTTTTCCTTGTATTCATCGTTACGGAATAAAGGATAGCTGGGTTGAATGTTTTCGACTTCTTGACTCATGATAATCTCCTACGCGCCACTAATCTGTGGACGACGGTTGAAGGAATGGTAGGGTGGGCAATGCTGTTCTGCCCACCATTTTTATTACCACATTTTATGGTGGGCAAAAAAACCTGCCCACCCTACACAAAATTAAGCGCCTGCGGCGACCGCTACTTTAGAACTATCTTCTGTTTTCCAAGGCACTTTTACCTGTTTCCAACACGGGTTATTCAACGTCATGTCCATATCTCTGGCAAAGATGGCAAAGCCGTCATAACCGTGATAAGGGCCGGAATAATCCCAGGAGTGCATTTGCCGGAACGGAATGCCCATTTTTTGGAAAATGTATTTTTCCTTGATGCCTGAACCGATCAAATCGGGTTGTACTTTCTTGACGAACTCTTCAAATTCATACCCGGTCACGTCGTCATAAATCAAGGTGGCATTGCCCATTTCCTTGATGGTACGGTCATAGTCATCGTTATGGCCAAATTCATAACCGGTACCGACCACTTCCATACCCAGGTCTTCATACGCACCGATTACATGACGCGGACGCAAGCCGCCGACATATAACATCACACGCTTGCCTTGCAGGCGTGGCTTGTACTTGGCGATAACCGCATCGTATTCAGCCTGATATTTGGCAATCACTTTTTCAGCTCCTGCTTGAATCGTTTCATCAAACAAGGCGGCTATTTTGCGTAAGCTTTCAGCAATCTTGGTAGGGCCGAAGAAGTTGTACTCAATCCAGGGGATTTTGTATTTTTCCTCCATGTGCCGTGCAATGTAGTTCATTGAACGATAACAATGGATCAAATTCAGTTTCACCTTGGGAGTTTTTTCCATTTCCGCAATGGTACCGTCACCAGACCACTGAGCTACAACGCGTAAACCCATTTCTTCCAGTAAAGTCCGTGAAGCCCAGGCATCACCACCGATGTTGTAGTCACCAATGACAGCGACGTCATAAGGCGTAGTTGGGAAGCTTTCGTCACCATCACGGTTTTCCAGTACCCAGTCCCGAATCGCGTCATTGGCAATGTGATGGCCTAACGATTGGGAAACGCCGCGAAAACCTTCGCAACGAACCGGCACGACCGGTTTGCCGATTTCCTTGTTGGCTTTTTTTGCAACCGCTTCAATATCATCACCGATCAAACCAATCGGGCATTCAGATTGAATGCTGATACCTTTGTTAAGCGGGAACAATTCTTCAATTTCGTTCATGATTTTAGCGAGCTTTTTATCGCCGCCGAAAACAATATCTTTCTCCTGAAAATCAGACGTAAAGTTCATTGTGCCGAAAGTATTAACACCGGTAGTCCCTACATAATAATTGCGACGACCTGCCCGTGAATACTGTCCACAGCCCACCGGGCCATGCGAGATATGAATCATATCTTTAATCGGGCCCCAAACCACACCCTTGGAACCTGCGTAGGCACAACCACGAATGGTCATCACGCCGGGCTGGGATTTACGGTTTGAAGTAATACATTTATTCGATTTTTCCAGGGACTGATCGTTCACCGCTAAATGTTTAGCACGATCTTTCCTTGCTTGTTCGGGATAGACTTCCAGCACTTCCTGAATAAGCGCTTCGGTCTCTTCTTTTGTTAGAGCAGCCATGAGTGTCTCCTACTTATGCCGTGGGTAATCTCCCAACAGACAGGTTTTAGGACGGGAATTCCATAGAGACGCAAATCTTACGCCTCTATGGTTGTTCGTTTATTAAGCGGTTGCTTCAGCGGCTGCCGTTACACCGATAATAGATTCATCTTCCTGATCGATAATGCCGAATTCCATCATCAATTCTTCCAGCTCATCCATCGTAATCGGAGTTGGAATGATAAAATTCTTGTTATCACGAATCTTCATCGCCAATTGACGGTATTCATCCGCTTGTTTGGCTTGTGGTTCGTATTCGATAACAGTCATACGACGAATTTCAGCGCGTTGTACTACGTTGTCGCGTGGCACGAAGTGAATCATTGTCGTACCTATTTTTGCAGCCAATGCTGAGATTAATTCATCTTCACGCGCAGTTTCACGTGAGTTACAAATTAAGCCAGCCAAACGAACACTGCCTGAGTTAGCGTATTTCACAATACCCTTGGCAATGTTGTTGGCCGCATACATCGCCATCATTTCGCCCGAACAGACGATGTAAATTTCTTGCGCCTTGTTTTCACGGATCGGCATGGCAAAGCCACCACACACAACATCCCCAAGTACATCATAAAAAACGAAGTCAAGTTCATCGTCATAAGCACCTTCTTCTTCAAGGAAGTTAATCGCCGTGATGACACCGCGGCCTGCGCAGCCAACACCGGGCTCAGGGCCACCTGATTCAACACATTTAATACCGCCGTAACCGACTTTCAATACATCTTCAAGTTCTAAATCTTCAACGCTACCCGCTTCAGCAGCCAAACTCATTATGGTAGTTTGCGCTTTGGCATGAAGAATTAAACGGGTAGAGTCAGCTTTTGGATCGCAGCCAACTATCATCACTTTGTTACCCAGTTCTGCCAAAGCAGACACCAGGTTTTGAGTTGTAGTAGACTTACCAATTCCACCTTTACCGTATATTGCACATTGACGTAATGCCATGATGTTCTCCTCGTTGTAGGATGTTGTTGTTAATGACATTATGCTTATAGCAAGCGGTGTGCCAACTATAAAATAAATTATATCTTGTTGATTAATAATGTGAATATTTAACAGTGACGAAAAAATACAGCGTGGTGTTTCAAACATTTTGTTGTGTTTCTGTAGGCTTGTTAACAGTAGGGTTATTGATTTTTGGGTTTTCTATTCTGTTGCGTAGTCAGGTATGGCTGGTACCAACCATAGGCGAGGAGAAAAGGACCTAAGTTAGACCCGGAACAAGGCAAGGTTGAATTGTTTTGCAGAGATGGCATCAACTGAGCCGGATAGAGACAAAAGCCGAAATCCGGGCCTAAGTTGAGTAGAGATAATAAAAAAATTGATTAGTCTTGCTCTGCCAATTTTATTGTTCAAGCGTTACAATACCTTCATTCATTTAGGTGTAGTCATTTTTCAAGCGGGCATGGATATGGAAAAAATAAAAGTTCTCTTTGTATGCATGGGCAATATTTGCCGTTCACCCACGGCTGAAGGTGTTTTTGCAAAACTCCTTAAAGAGCAAAATTTAGAAGAGTATTTTGTTATCGATTCAGCGGGCACTCATGCTTATCATGTTGGAGAGCCGCCTGACTTGCGCGCGCAACATGCAGCGCTAGAGCGAGATATTGAATTAACCCATTTACGTGCCAGAAAAGTCATTATGGGGGATTTTGAGGATTTTGATTTTTTGTTGGCCATGGATGATGATAATTATGTCGCCCTGATGGATGCCTGTCCTGAAGAATATAAAGACAAAATCAGTTATTTTCTTGATTATGCCCCGCATCTGGATATACGCGAAGTGCCTGATCCTTACTATGGTGGAAAATATGGTTTTGAGCGGGTATTGGATCTGGCTGAAGCTGCTTCGGTCGGGTTTTTATCAATGCTGAAGAAAACAGGAGGCATGAATGAAAAGATTAATCAATAAGGTGGCATTATGGCGATAGTATCGAATACCGTGGGGTATCTGGATGATGATGTATTGCTGGAGGCTTTCTTCGCTTTTGATGATTCGTTATCAGGACGTAGACCCTCTGTCTTAATTAATCATACCTGGGTGGGTAGAGATGACTTTGTCGCAGAAAAGGCTGTGAAACTCGCGGAGTTGGGTTATGTGGGCTTTGCGGTTGATATGTATGGCAAAGGCGTGTTGGGTTCAAGCGCTGAAAAAAATGCAAAACTCATGCAGCCTTTTATGGATAACCGGCAAATGCTGCAAAAGCGTATGCATTCTGCTCTTAATGCAGTGAAATTAATGCCCTGGGTTGATGACAGAAAAATTGCTGCGATCGGTTTTTGTTTTGGCGGTTTATGTTCCCTTGATTTAGCCAGAACAGGTGCTGATTTGAAAGGTGTGGTCAGTTTTCACGGCTTGCTGAGTGCACCTGGTAATACTCAGAACAATGCTATTAAGGCAAAAATTTTAGCTTTGCATGGTCATGATGATCCTATGGTTCCTGTTGAGCAAGTGATAGCTTTTGAACAGGAGATGACGAAAGCAGGCGCCGACTGGCAGCTACATACCTATGGTCATACCATGCATGCATTTACCAATCCAGTCGCCAATAACCCGGATTTCGGCACAGTCTATCAGCCTGATGCGGACAGGCGTTCATGGCTGGCGATGGAAAATTTCCTGACTGAAGTCTTTGCTTAACTTTAAAGCGTCAACACCTTCGACTCACTATCGACTATTTGTTATAATCTTTTAGTTATTTAAAGTCATGTAGTCGCACTTCAACACAAGGAATCAGGAACGGTGCGGCTGTATTTAGTCAAGAAACCATGTCGATGCGTAGTCATCGGTACACTGTTTATATAGGGATCAATGTCAAACTTCGCTAAAGAAATTATTCCTGTCAATCTCGAAGACGAGATGAAACAGTCCTATCTCGATTACGCCATGAGCGTTATCGTTGGTCGAGCCCTTCCGGATGTCAGAGATGGCCTTAAGCCAGTGCATCGCCGAGTCTTATATGCGATGAGTGAGTTAGGCAACGACTGGAACAAACCCTACAAAAAATCAGCACGTATTGTCGGTGATGTCATCGGTAAATATCACCCGCATGGCGATACAGCGGTTTATGACACGATGGTTCGTATGGCGCAGCCTTTTTCCATGCGCTATATGTTGATTGATGGGCAGGGTAACTTCGGTTCGGTCGATGGCGATCCACCTGCGGCAATGCGTTATACCGAAGTACGCATGGCAAAAATCGCGCATGAACTGCTGGCTGATCTTGATAAGGAAACTGTTGATTTTATTCCTAACTATGATGAGTCAGAGATACAGCCCGAGGTATTGCCCACTCGAGTGCCGAATTTATTGGTGAATGGTTCGTCTGGTATCGCTGTGGGTATGGCGACCAATATACCTCCACATAATCTGGCTGAAGTTGTCAGTGCTTGTCTGGCAATGATTGATGACCCTGATATTACTGTTCATGGCCTAATGGCATATGTCCCGGGCCCTGATTTTCCTACTGCCGCCTCTATCAATGGTGCGGCGGGTATTTATAATGCTTATACGACCGGGCGAGGCAAGATTTATCTACGCGCACGTTGTCATTTTGAGGATATAGGTGACAGCAGCCGGCAAGCGATTATCACCACAGAACTACCCTATCAGGTCAACAAAGCACGGTTGCTAGAGAAAATTGCCGAGCTGGTTAAAGAAGGCAAACTCGAAGGAATTTCCGGTTTGCGTGATGAATCCGATAAAGACGGCATGCGCATGGTCATCGAATTACGCCGTGGTGAAGTGCCGGAAGTCGTATTAAACAACCTTTACAAACAGACACAATTTCAGACAGTTTTCGGCATTAATATGGTCGCCTTGCTGGATGGGCGTCCGCATTGTATGAATCTGAGAGAAATTCTCAGTGCATTTATTGATCACAGGCGGGAAATTGTTACACGCAGAACGATCTATAATCTGCGCCGCGCCCGCGAAAGAGCGCATATTTTAGAAGGCCTTGCGGTAGCTTTGGCAAACATTGATGAGATGATTGCGCTGATTAAAGCAGCAAGTAATCCTGCCGAAGCTAAAGAAGGTTTATTGGCGAGAACGTGGGATGCCGGCTTGGTTTCTTCCCTGCTGGAACGTGCTGATGCAGCTCGCTCAAGACCGGAAGACTTGCCTGCTGAATTTGGTATTCTTGACGGCATTTATCGTCTTTCTGAGACTCAGGCTCAGGCTATTCTCGACTTGCGTCTACATCGCTTAACGGGTTTAGAACAAGATAAAATTGTCAATGAATATAAACAATTGCTGGAACAAATTGATGGATATCTGGCTATTCTGGGTAGTAATAGCCGCTTGATGGAAGTGATCAGAGAAGAATTGGTTGCCATAAAAGAGCAGTATTCTGACTCACGCCGTACAGAAATTATACAGAATCAGCTGGATTTATCAGAGCAGGACTTGATTACCGAAGAGGATATGGTGGTTACCATGTCCCATGAAGGTTACGTCAAGTCTCAGCCCTTGAGCGATTACAAGGCACAGCGGCGCGGGGGGCGAGGCAAATCAGCGACAGCCACTAAAGAGCTGGATTATGTTGAAAAGTTGATCGTTGCCAATACCCACGATACTATTTTATGTTTCTCCTCGCTGGGTAAAGTCTATTGGCTGAAAGTCTATCAATTACCTGTTGCAAGTCGTGCAGCGAGAGGCAAGCCTTTTGTTAACTTGTTGCCACTAGAGCAGGGCGAAAAAATTAATGCCTTATTACCTATCCGTGAATTCACTGAAAATAAATTCATTTTTATGGCGACTTCTGCCGGAACAGTTAAAAAGACCCCATTAAACGAGTTCGAGCGTCAACGCGCTACCGGTAAAATTGCCATCGATTTAAAGGAAGGTGATACCCTTGTTGGTGTAGCTATAACTGACGGTCAGCAAAATGTTTTATTGTTTGGCAGTACAGGGAAAGCCGTCTGTTTTAATGAAGAGGATGTGCGCTCCATGGGAAGAACAGCGTCTGGCGTACGCGGAATGCGCTTACAGGAAGGACAAAAGATCATTTCCTTGATTATTGCTACTGAAGGAACGGTACTGAATATCACCGAGAATGGCTATGGTAAACGTACTAAATTGGAAGAGTTTACCTGTCATAAGCGCGGTGGTCAGGGTTTAATTGCTATACAAACTTCGGCTCGTAATGGAGATGTGGTGGGCGCTGTACTGGTTAATGATAACGATGAAATCATGTTGATTACCGATGGGGGTACCTTGGTGCGTACCCGCGTTGATGGTATTTCCGTAGTCGGAAGAAATACCCAGGGTGTAACGATTATTCGTTTAGATAAAAAAGAAAAAGTAATTGGGGTTGATCGTATCGAAGGATTGGTTGACGAAGATGACGATGAAAGCGAAATTGATGTCGATAGGCTTTTTGTAGCTGATGCAGTGTTAAACGATGATGCAGATTCAGAAGATGATGTTGATTTAGACGATTATATAGATAATGAAATGGAATCAGGCGAAGACTAAGTTTGAGTCTTTGCCAAGATCCAGTTTAGCGAGCATAAATGTAGGGTGATGCTTTTTGCCCATCTTTTTTAACTAAAGTATTTCCATTTTAAAATTTAACCAAGAGAAAAAATAATGTCCAGAGTTTATAATTTTAGTGCAGGGCCGTCTATATTCCCTGAGTCTGTATTACAGCAAGCCCGGCAAGAGTTATTGGAATGGCGCGATAGTGGCATGTCTGTGATGGAAATGAGTCATCGCGGCAAGCATTTTTCGATTATTGCCGAAGAGCTGGAAAGTGATGTAAGAAGCTTGATGGCTGTCCCTGAGAATTATAAGGTGTTGTTTTTGCAAGGTGGCGCGTCAGCGCAGTTTTCATTAATACCGCAAAATATTTTAAATGGTAAAACCAAGGCTTGTTACATTAAGACTGGTGCATGGTCTGAAAAAGCCATTAAGGACGCAAAGAGTTATTGTGATGTGTTGGTGAGTGCGAGCTCGGAAGATACCAAATTCACCACTATTCCGGATGCATCAATTTGGGTGCTGGATGAACAGGCGGCGTATTTGCACTATACCTCCAATGAAACTATTCACGGTGTAGAATTTCAAAATAGTCCCGATGCTAAAGGCTTGCCGCTCGTTTCGGATATGTCATCCAACATTTTATCGCGCCAGGTCGATGTTAGTCAGTATGGTTTGATTTATGCGGGGACTCAAAAAAATATGGGACCAGCAGGTGTTACAGTCGTGATTATCAGAGATGATTTAATCGGACATGCCAGTAAAACAACGCCGCCTGTATTTAATTATGCAGAGCAAGCAAAAAATCAATCCATGTTAAACACGCCCGCTACCTACAATTGGTATTTGGTTGGTTTGGTGCTCAAGTGGTTAAAAGCCCAAGGTGGTGTTGAGGCAATGGAAAAGCGCAATATTGCCAAAGCGGCGAAACTTTACCAAGCTATCGATCAGTCGGCTTTGTATTCTAATCCGGTAGCACAACCTTTCCGGTCACGTATGAATGTACCGTTTATTCTGGCGGATGAAAGTTTGGATAAGCCTTTTCTTGCAGCAGCGGAAGCGAATGGATTATTTGAATTAAAAGGACATCGATCAGTGGGTGGTATGCGGGCAAGTATTTACAATGCCATGCCGGAGGCCGGTGTGCTGGCTTTGATTGAATTTATGGCTGAATTTGAACGCACCCATTAAACGGAATATATTAACGCAGAGCACAGCAATGTCGTCAGTCACCCCCCTTTCTGAATTAAGAGACAAAATTGATGCAATCGATGGGCAAATATTGCAATTGATTAATCAGCGTGCGTCTTGCGCGATGGAAGTAGCCAAAACCAAAATTGCTCAAGGTGAGCAAGGTACTTTTTATCGCCCGGACCGAGAGGCATTGGTTTTAAGGCGAATTATGGACTTAAATCAGGGGCCCTTGTCTGATCATACCGCTGTGCGTTTCTTTAGAGAGCTAATGTCTGCCTGCTTAGCTTTGGAAAAGCCAATGGATATTGCTTTTTTAGGCCCTGAAGGCACGTTTACTCAACAAGCAGCATTTAAACACTTTGGTCATGCTGTTACGACGATCCCCGCTACAACGATAAACGAGATATTTAGCGCTGTGGAAAGTGGTTGCTGCCAGTTTGGTGTGGTTCCGGTTGAAAATTCTACTGAGGGTGTCATTAGTTACACATTGGACAGATTTTTGACTTCACCGTTAAAAATATGCGGTGAAGTTGAAATCAGAGTGCATCATAATCTGATGGGGCACGCAACAAGTCTGGCTGAAATCACTGAGGTTTTTTCTCATCAACAATCGTTGGCTCAGTGTCGGCAGTGGCTGGATAAGTATATGCCTCATGTCCGGTTAAGTGCGGTCAATAGCAATGCAGAAGCAGCACGATTGGCGTCGCTCAATAAACAAACCGCAGCGATTGCGGGTATTGTTGCGGCTGAGGTTTATAATTTAACGATTATTAAAAAAAATATTGAGGACGAGCCCAATAACACCACCCGCTTTATCATTATTGGGCAACAATCACCGTCACCCACGGGCAACGATAAAACCTCACTGGTCGTTTCTACGGGTAACCAGCCTGGAGCTCTACATAAAATTCTTGAGCCTTTCGCAAAATTGGGCATAGGCATGGCTTACATTGAGTCCAGGCCTTCACGTCAGGGTTTATGGGATTATGTTTTTTTTATTGATATAGAAGGTCATAGTGAAGATAAGATTATTACTCAGGCTTTAGATATTGTGAAAGACAACGTTAAAATGTTCAAATTATTGGGTTCTTATCCTAAAGCTGTTCTATAACTAGTTTTGTACATCAATCTCGCTACGATAATATTCTATTCCGCACATAAAAAGCCATGAACAACACAGATAAAATCTATAATCTTGCGGTAGCGGGAGTTCAGCAGCTTATTCCGTATAAGGCGGGCAAGCCGATTGAAGAGCTTGAACGCGAACTGGGGCTTACCCAGGTTATCAAACTGGCTTCCAATGAGAATCCTTTAGGCCCTGGAAAAAAAGCTTTGACAGCTATTCAGGCAGCTTTGCCATTGTTGGCCCTGTATCCCGATGGCAGCGGCTTTACGCTTAAACAGGCATTAGCCGAGAAATATGCTGTCGATGTGAGCCAGATAACTCTGGGTAATGGGTCTAATGAAATTCTGGAACTGGTAGCCAGGGCATTTTTAACCCCGGAACACGAAGTTGTTTTTTCGCAACACGCTTTTGCAGTGTATCCTATTGTAACTCAAGCTGTCGGTGCTACTGCCGTAGTTGTGCCTGCATTAAATTATGGTCACGATTTGGATGCTATGCTACAAGCAGTGAACGCAAAAACCCGTTTGGTGTTTATCGCAAATCCCAATAATCCAACGGGTACTTTGTTAAGCCAGGCGAGTTTGGAGCGTTTCATTAATGCATTGCCTGACACGTGTGTTTGTGTGCTTGATGAAGCCTATTTTGAATTTGTTAGCAGTGTTGAGTCGATAAATTCTATTGATTGGTTAAAAAAATTCCCAAATTTATTGATTACACGAACTTTTTCGAAGGCTTATGGATTGGCTGGGTTACGCATGGGTTATGGATTATCCAGCCCGGAGATGGCCGATATTCTTAATCGGGTGCGGCAGCCATTTAATAATAATACGTTGGCTTTAGTTGCGGCAGAAGCAGCTTTGGGTGATGACGAACATTTGCAACAGACCATTACTATAAATGCACTGGGTATGCAGCAATTGACAAACGGCTTTAAAAATTTGGATCTGGAATGGATTCCGTCAGCAGGAAATTTCGTTTCAGTGGATTTAAAACAAGCGGGACAACCTATTTATGAAGCCTTGTTACGCAAGGGTGTTATAGTCAGACCCATAGGTAATTATGAATTACCTCATCATTTACGCATTAGCATAGGCACAGCGGCAGAAAATCAACTATTTCTCCAGGCTTTAACCGAAACACTGGCCGATGTTTAATCGGCTTTGCGTTATCGGTGTTGGCTTAATTGGCGGGTCTATCGCCCGTGCCGCAAGACAGCATGGATTAAGCAAAAACATTGTGGGATATGGTCGTCAGCAGGATATACATAATCTGGAGACTGCAAAACGACTAGGCGTTATTGATGAATTTTATTTGCAGATAAAAGATGCTGTTAAAGGCGCTGATTGCGTTGTCATTGCGACACCTGTTGCGTCTATCGAAAGCATATTTGCATTGCTTGAGCCGTTTTGGTCTGAACATACGATTTACACAGACGTAGGTAGTACCAAGGGCAATGTTGTCTCAGCTGCACAGCGTGTTTTTGGGGTGGTGCCGGATAATTTGGTTCTAGCTCATCCAATTGCGGGGGCGGAGCGAAGTGGTGTAGAGGCCTCGGTAGATGATTTATTTCTGAATAAACGTCTGATTATTACCCCTCTCAGTAATACCCGCACAGAAGCCATGCATAAAATTCAATGTTTTTGGGAGTGGTGCGGGTCTTTGGTATCGGTGATGGATGTAAAACACCATGATGCAGTATTGGCAGCCACCAGCCATTTGCCTCATATCCTTGCCTTTGCTTTAGTGGATATGCTGGGTCATAAAGATGAAAAAAGTGAAATTTTTAAATATGCAGCGAGCGGTTTTAGAGATTTTACGCGGATTGCATCTAGCGACCCGACCATGTGGCGGGATATTTGTTCGGCCAATAAAAATGAAATAATTCCGTTGATTCAACAGACGAGGGAGCAACTGGATAAAATACAGTGCTTGTTGGAAAATGAGGATAGCCAGCAGCTTTTTGCAATCTTTGCGTATGCCAACACTGCACGGCAGCGCTTTCTTAATCAGTTTGAAGGTAATATGTCAAAATCAATCACATTTCAGGTGCAACCAGGCGGTACGTTACAAGGTGAAGCGCGAGTACCAGGTGATAAATCCATGTCGCATCGTTCTGTGATGCTGGGATCATTAGCTGAAGGTGTTACTCACGTTAAAGGATTTCTCGAAGCCGAAGATGCTTTGGCAACATTACAAGCATTTCGTGACATGGGTGTTGAAATTGAAGGACCAGTTAATGGCTGTCTTACTATTCATGGCGTTGGAAAGCATGGTTTAAAAGCACCTAAAAATGAGCTGTATCTTGGTAACTCGGGTACGTCCATGCGATTGCTGAGCGGATTATTGGCTGGGCAATCGTTCAATTCTGTGTTAACTGGTGATAAGTCCCTATCCGGTAGGCCGATGAAGCGGGTCACCGAGCCATTAGTAGCAATGGGGGCCGAGATAAAAACCACTGAAAAAGGAACGGCGCCACTATATATTACCGGCAAGGCAGGACAACTAAAGGGTATAGATTATGTTATGCCAATGGCGAGCGCGCAGGTAAAATCCTGTTTGTTGCTGGCAGGCATGTATGCCGAAGGAGAAACCAGTGTAACTGAGCCTGCACCGACACGCGATCACACTGAACGAATGCTGTCCGGATTTTGCTATCCCGTCAATAAACAAGGTAGCAAAGTTACTATTACTGCTAAGGGAGATTTAAAGGCGACGGATATTGATGTGCCCAGTGACATTTCCTCGGCGGCATTCTTTTTAGTCGGAGCCTCAATTGCACCAGGTTCTGATTTATTGTTAAAACATGTAGGTATTAATCCTACTCGTACGGGTGTTATTGATATTCTCAGATTAATGGGTGCGAACATTAAAGTGCTTAATGAGCGCGTCGTTGGTGGTGAGCCGGTTGCCGACCTGCATGTTGTTTACAGTCCACTAAAAGGCATAGATATTCCTGAAGAATTAGTGCCATTGGCTATTGATGAATTCCCGGTACTATTTGTTGCAGCGGCATGCGCAAAAGGACAAACCCGATTAAGCGGTGCGGAAGAGCTTAGAGTTAAAGAATCAGACCGGATTCAGGTGATGGCAGACGGTTTGCAAATTTTGGGTGTGGACGCACAGCCGACAGTGGATGGTATGATTATTCAGGGAGGAACAATAGGTGGGGGAGTAGTGACATCACATGGTGATCATCGCATTGCTATGTCTTTTTCAATTGCAGGATTGCGTGCCAATGCGCCGATTACCATTCTGGATTGTGCTAATGTAAACACCTCTTTTCCCGAGTTTAAAGATTTGGTAAAACAACTCGGGCTGGCTTTGGTCTGCGACGACTGCAAGGATGCAGGAGATAGTGCAACGAAGGGATCAGTTGCCGAGGAATCCTGATGCATATTCCCGTTTTAACGATTGATGGCCCGAGCGGGGCTGGTAAAGGTACAGTCAGTCGTTTGGTAGCTAAAAAACTGGGCTGGAATTATTTGGACAGTGGTTCTATTTATCGATCATTGGCTATCGCATTGCAAAATGACTTGGTTGATTTAACAAATGTAAGTGAGATTATTAATGTAGCGCAAGTTATGACGTTAGAATTCGAGTGTGGTGATGAACTGGTTGTTAAGCTCAATGGCGAGGACATCACTGGCCGATTAGGTCTTGAAAGTACCGGCAACGTTGCTTCACAGATTGCCGCACTGCCTGACGTCAGGCGGGTGTTATTGCAGAAACAGCAAGATTTCAAACAAGCGCCTGGATTGGTTGCTGATGGTCGTGATATGGGTACAGTCGTTTTTCCAGATGCTGAATATAAAGTGTTTTTAACGGCTAGCGCAGCAAAAAGAGCCGAAAGACGATATAAACAGTTGATAGAAAAAGAAATTGATGCTAATCTTATAAAAATAACCAATGAAATAGAAGAACGCGATCGCCGCGATATGGAACGTACAATCGCTCCATTAGCGATGGCGATTGATGCGCTTTACATTGATTCTTCAGACATGACAATAGATGCTGTGGTTGAGGAAGTTCTGAATTTAATCCGTTAAGGGTTTTTGTGTGGCCGCATTGTTAAGGTGTGGTTTTTTTTAACTTTGATAAAGAAAAGGTTTGTTCGAGTTTCGACAAACTTGGGAAATAATAAAATGAGCGAAAGCTTTGCTACATTACTCGAAGAAAGTTTAACCAAGACCAAAATGAGTCCTGGTGCCATGTTGATGGGTACAGTGATTGATATCGAAAATGATATGATTATCGTCAGTACGCATTCTAAATCAGAAGGCGTCATTCCTAAATGGCAGTTTCTAAACAACGATGGCGAATTAGAAGTTGCAATTGGCGATGAAGTTGAAGTCGCCCTGGATTTATTTGAAGACGGTTTAGGTGCTACCCTTCTTTCCCGAGATAAAGCGAAGAAAAACAAAGCCTGGTTCGAGCTTGAAACGGCTTTTGAAAAAGAAGCAACTATTATCGGTCGTATTACCGGTAAAGTTCGCGGCGGATTCACAGTGTCGGTTGGTGCGTTGCGCGCCTTTTTACCGGGTTCGTTGGTAGATGTTCGTCCAATCAGAGATACGACTTTCCTGGAAAATCGTGATCTGGAATTCAAAGTTATCAAAATCGACCAAAAACGTAATAACGTCGTTCTGTCACGTCGCGCCGTAGTGGAAAAAGAATACAGCGCAGAAAGAGAAGAGTTACTGAAAACACTGGAAGAAGGCGCAATTGTTACCGGTGTTGTTAAAAATCTGACTGATTACGGCGCATTCATTGATTTGGGTGGCATTGACGGTCTGTTACATATTACTGATATGGCATGGCGTCGCGTTCGTCATCCATCTGAGTGTGTCGAAATCGGTCAGGAAATTAAAGTTAAAGTCTTGAAATACGACAAAGACAAAAATCGTGTTTCTTTAGGCATGAAACAAATGGGTGAAGATCCATGGCAAAATATTGCTCGTCGTTACCCGGCAGGAACGCGCGTATTTGGTAAAGTTAACAATCTGACTGATTACGGTTGCTTTGTTGAAATAGAAGAAGGCGTTGAAGGTTTAGTTCATGTTTCTGAAATGGACTGGACTAACAAAAACGTGAATCCATCTAAACTCGTCCAATTAGGGGATGAAGTTGAAGTTATGGTTTTGGAAATCGACGAAGAGCGTCGTCGTATTTCTTTAGGCATGAAACAGTGCAAAACCAATCCATGGGATGAGTTTGCAGCAACGCACAACAAAGGCGATAAAATCTCAGGAAAGATCAAATCAATAACTGATTTTGGTATCTTCATTGGCCTTGACGGCGGCATTGATGGTCTGGTTCACATGTCTGATATTTCTTGGGCAGATGATGGTGAAGCATCAGTTCGCGAGTTCAAAAAAGGTGATGAACTGGAAACAGTCATTTTAGCAGTTGATTCTGAGCGGGAGCGTATTTCATTAGGCATCAAACAGCTTGAACAAGACCCATTCCAAAACTTTTTGGCTACTCACGAAAAAGGTAGTTTGGTAAAAGGAACTATTAAGGAAGTTGATGCTAAAGGTGCGGTTGTAACTTTAGCAGACAATGTTGAAGGTTATTTACGCGCTTCTGAGATTCAGCGTGATCGCGTTGAAGATGCTCGCACCTTATTGAAAGAAGGCGATCAGCTTGAAGCGAAGTTTATCGGTGTAGATAAGAAAAGCAAGTCGATCTCCTTGTCAATTAAAGCGAAAGATCAAGACGAAGAGACTCATTCTATTAAAGATCATTCTCAACAATCAGTTGGTTCACCTACATTCGCCGACATCTTCAAGCAAATGGAAAAATAAAGACCATGAGGAGGGTATGTTTTGATGCATACCCTCTGAGTTTATTCTTTTTCACAGGATAGAATGTGACAAAATCAGAATTAATTGAAGCACTTGCTAAAAAACAACCGCATCTGGCGCTGAAAGATGTAGAGCTGGCGGTAAAATGCATCATTGAAAAAATGAATCAGGCATTATCTTCCGGTAAAAGAATTGAGATTAGAGGTTTTGGTAGTTTTTCCCTGCATAAGCGCCCTCCGCGTATGGGGCGAAATCCAAAAACTGGTGAATCTGTAGCATTGGCTGAAAAGCATGTTCCGCATTTTAAACCAGGCAAAGAGCTACGCGATCGAGTTGATGCAGCTAGCGACAAATGTGAAATAATGGACTAATGATTAATCAACGCAAGTTTCAAGTTTACAGAAAATAGGGGGCATCATTTTCTGTAATCGTTGTTATTGCGTTGATTTTTTTCATGATTGAATTGTGTTTCTCTTTAAACTATCTTAAGTTACACCTCCCCATGTTTTCGCTTCCATTAATGCTGGTATCTTCTATTGAATTTTGTGGGTATTACTGTTAATTGAATAGTCAGTACCATAACGATGACACCTGACTTAGCTAAGCTAAGTAAAAGAATCCTGCTATTAGTTACATCTTTGTAGTCTCAGTATTGGCTACTCCCATTCCTGCGTTCAAGCAACATCAGTATATAACCATCTTGTGGCAACTTATATTTTTGCAATTTTAAATACGACTTGTTTTGAATGAATTTGATTCTGTGATATAGTCATTCTTAATGAGAATTATTATTGATTGCTCGTTGGTCTTTTGGGTCTTCCAATATATTTATTAGCAAGGCTGAATTTATGGCGATGAGCTTAAAAAATCTTAACGTAGGTGACTTGGGAAAGATAGTCGGTTTTGAACAATCAGGTAAAGCGTATCGAAAACGGTTACTGGCTATGGGGTTGACTCCAGGTACTGAATTCAGTGTTACCCGGTTTGCACCCATGGGGGATCCGGTTGAAATCAAATTGCGTGGATTTTCGTTAACCCTACGTAAAGATGAAGCGGCAATATTGTTAATAGAGAAACTGTGATGAAAACTGATTTTACGGTTGGCGTTGTTGGCAATCCCAATTGCGGTAAAACAACTCTTTTTAATGTACTCACTGGCTCCAGACAGCATGTGGGCAATTGGCCGGGTGTAACGGTTGAAAAAAAGACCGGTGAATATTCCCATTCCAATAAACTTATCGAATTAGTTGATTTACCCGGTACTTATTCTTTAGAAGCAGCAGATGATCAGGTCTCCTTGGATGAGAAAGTTGCCCGGGATTATGTTGCATCCAGGGATGCTGACTTAATCATCAATATCGTTGATGCATCGAACATAGAACGAAATTTGTATTTAACGTCGCAACTTATAGAAATGCGCGTACCCATGATATTGGTGCTCAATATGATGGATGCGGTTAAACAACGAGGGATTAAAATTGATTGTGATTTTTTAGCACGGCAGCTGGGTTGTCCGGTTATTCCTATTACTGCATCTACCAAGGACGGTATTAATATATTAAAAGCTGAAATCAACAGAGCAGCTATCATAAAACCTGTCCCATTGGTAAACATCAACTATGCAGTCCCTTTAGAACAAGCTATCGAGGATATCTCACCGGAATTGATTGATATTGCAAAACAGCACCATTGTGATTTGCGCTGGCTTGCCGTTAGATTACTGGAAGATGATACGCTTGCCAAACAGTTTGCAGGGAAAACGATAAGGCCGGCAGTTGTCAAATTACAGCACCGGGTAGAAGTTGAAACAGACGATGAAATAGACATTCTAGCTGCGGATGCCCGCTATGGTTTCGTCAATGCATTAATCAAAGGTGCAGTTTGCAGGCTTAATGAAGTGAGCCGGCACACCACAGAAAAAATCGACTCCATTGTCTTGAATCGCTTTTTAGGTATTCCAGTGTTTCTGCTGGTTATGTATGCTATGTTCATGTTTACCATCAATATCGGCAGTGCATTTGTCGATTTTTTTGATCAGTCGGTAGGCGCATTATTGGTTGATGGTTTAAGCGAGGTACTTGCAGAGATCAATCTACCACAATGGTTGATTGTCCTGATTACCAACGGGGCCGGAGGCGGCATTCAAGTCGTTGCCACCTTTATACCCATTATCGGCTTTTTATTTATGTTTTTATCGGCACTGGAAGATTCAGGCTACATGGCCAGAGCGGCTTTTGTCATGGATAGATTCATGCGCATGATTGGTTTGCCCGGAAAGTCTTTTGTGCCGATGATAGTGGGTTTTGGCTGTAATGTGCCAGCCATCATGGCAACCCGGACGCTGGAAAACCAGCGTGACAGGATTCTTACCAACCTGATGAATCCGTTTATGTCTTGTGGTGCCAGATTACCTGTTTATGCTTTATTTGCGGCTGCATTTTTCCCTGTCGGCGGCCAGAATCTGGTTTTTGGTTTGTATTTGTTGGGCATTGCGGTTGCAGTATTAACGGGCCTGATTATGCGTCATACCCTATTTAAAGGTGAGTCGGCCCCCTTTATTATGGAATTACCCGCCTACCATTTGCCGACAGTGCGCGGTGTTTTTATCAGAACCTGGGATCGGCTCAAATCATTTTTGTTCAATGCGGGCAAGGTCATTGTGCCGATGGTGTTGGTATTAAACTTTCTCAATGCGCTGGGTACAGACGGCAGTTTTGGCCAGGAAAACAGCAATAAATCGGTACTCAGTGAAATCGGGCGAGGTTTAACACCGGCGTTTAAACCCATGGGCATTGAAAAAGACAACTGGCCTGCAACAGTCGGTATTTTTACAGGGGTTTTAGCGAAAGAGGCTGTTGTTGGCACTCTCGATGCCTTATATAGCCAGCTTGCAACAAACAATTCAGCAGGATCCGATAAAGCACCCTTTAATCTCAAAGAGGCTTTACTGGCGGCTTGCGCAACCGTGCCTGAAAACTTAAGTGCTATCGCAGATAATCTTTTGGATCCGCTAGGGCTAAATATTGGAACTGTAGATGATATATCATCCGCAGCCAGTGAGCAGGAAGTTAAAACCGATACTTTTGCAGCTATGCAGCATAGTTTTGATGGTAAAGCAGGCGCTTTTGCATACCTTTTATTTATTTTACTGTATGCGCCCTGTGTCGCGGCAACGGCCGCTATTTACAGGGAAACCAATACCGGCTGGACCTTGTTTGTGGTGTTCTGGACTACGGGTATTGCCTATATGACGGCAACCATTTTTTATCAGGCGATGACATATAGCCAGCATCCTCAGTATTCTCTGGTTTGGATAAGCGGATTACTTATTGCTTTTTTAATGGTGTTGGTCGGGTTGTGGCTTACCGGAAAAAACACAGGCGATAAACATAGTCAGGAGTCATTAAGTGATATTATCTGATTTACGCAGTTATTTAAAACAACAACATCGAGTTGCATTAGCCGATTTGGTTAATCATTTTAATATGGATGCGGATGCCCTGCGCGGTATGCTGGGCAAATGGATAAGCAAAGGCAATGTCCGCAAATTACCGCTAGAGCCTTCCTGCGGGACAAGTTGCTGTAAATGTGATCCTGCTTTGACAGAGCTCTATGAATGGGTAGACAGATAAACTAATAACAAAAGGTAAACATTACATGCCCCGCTTTATGGTAGAATTGCTTTATTGCCCCGATAGCTCAGTAGGATAGAGCGGTCCCCTCCTAAGGGACAGGCCGGTGGTTCAAATCCGCCTCGGGGCGCCACACTTACAACACAGATATTATTCGCGAACCCGCGTTAGCGATACATCATTAACCCCATCACTATCAATGAGCGTCAATAACTTTTAGATAATTCTGCAAACCATGGTTGCTAGTTATTTTTAAGCCACGTTCTATGCAATAAATTCATTTTTTATACAGTGCTGCAAGAAATAAATTAATTAATTGCAGCCTTTCAATTGAGACCCAATACATGCCATTTTCCAAACTCGGTTTATCAGACCCACTATTACGTGCCATTGCTGATGCCGGTTATTCCACACCATCTCCTATCCAGTTACAGGCGATTCCTGCTGTTTTAAACGGTCATGATCTTCTTGCAGCAGCTCAAACAGGAACAGGCAAAACGGCCTGCTTTGCCTTACCCATCCTGCATCGTTTATCTCAACATTCCTATGGAGCGAACCGTCCGGTTAGAGTGTTGATATTAACCCCAACCCGCGAGCTGGCCGCACAAGTCGGTGAATCGGTAAGCAAGTATGGAGCGCACTTGCATCCTCGCCTAAAAACCGAAGTCGTGTTTGGCGGGGTAAAAATCAACCCGCAAATGATGCGCCTAAGAGGCGGCGTTGATGTGCTGGTGGCGACTCCGGGCCGTTTGCTGGATTTGGTCCATCAAAATGCAGTCAAACTCGATAAAGTGGAAACACTGGTGCTGGACGAAGCAGATAGGATGCTGGATATGGGCTTTATTCGCGATATTCGTAAAATCATCGCCCTGCTTCCGAAAAAACGCCAAAACCTGTTGTTTTCAGCAACTTTTTCTGAAGACATACGCAAGCTTACAACAGGCTTGCTGGTTAATCCGATAAAAATCGAAGTGGCGGCTCGTAACACCGCAGCAGAAACGGTCGAGCAAATCGCTTTTCTCTGTAATAAAACCAGCAAATCCGAACTCCTATGCCATTTGATAAAAACCAATAACTGGCAGCAGGTGTTGGTTTTTACCAGCACCAAGCATGGCGCTAATCGGCTCACTGAAAAGCTCAACAAGGTTGATATAAAAGCGGCCGCCATTCATGGCAATAAAAGCCAGGGTGCGAGAACCAGCGCCTTGGCAGGCTTTAAAGCAGGCGAAATCAGGGTGCTGGTGGCCACCGATGTGGCGGCGCGAGGCATTGATATTTCTTTACTCCCGCATGTCGTCAATTATGAGCTGCCCCGTGCGCCCGCCGATTATGTGCATAGAATTGGCCGAACCGGCAGGGCAGGGGAGGAGGGCCAAGCTGTCTCTCTGGTATCGCATGATGAAGTTAGCGCGTTGCGCCTGATTGAAAAGCTGATCGGTACACCGATTAAACGCGAACAAATTGCCGGTTTTGAAGCCTCTGAAGTTGCACCGCCAGTACCGCCTGAGCCTCCGCGCGCACCAAGACCCAGCAGAAACTCAAATCAGGCCCGCAAGCCCTCTGGTAATGCAAGCAATAAACCCAGGGCAAGAAGCAGTGTTTAACTGAAAACATTATTTCACCACAGAGACACAGAGTGCACGGAGAAAAAACATCGGATTGGAAAGACACCACCTACATCCGTCGGGTGAGTGCTAGATGAATTCTAGTGCATTGATTTTCTGTGAACTCTGTGCCTCTGTGCTGTAAGCGTATTTTTTAAGATGAACGAGATTAGCATTCAGGAAATGGCAGACCTTGCCTTGCAAATCAAGCAGTGGGGCGAGGAACTGGGCTTTCAGCAGGTCGGCGTTACTGATACTGATTTAGCGGATGCGGAAGTTCACCTGCAAAATTGGCTGGCGCTTAACTTTCATGGCGAAATGGATTATATGCAACGTCATGGCGTTAAACGCAGCCGCCCCGCTTTATTGCATGAGGAAACAGTCAGGGTTATTTCGGTGAGGATGGATTATCTGCCGGAGCCGACTGCTGCCATGAATCAGTCACTGGACGATCCGGCTTCAGCTTATATTTCACGCTATGCCCTGGGTCGTGATTATCACAAAATGATGCGTAACCGCTTGCAAAAACTGGCCGATAAAATACAGGCAGAGGTAAGTTCATTTGATCAAAAGCGGGAATTCAATCCAGGGATGCGCGCTTTTGTCGATAGTGCGCCCGTTTTGGAAAAAGCTATAGCCGAAAAAGCGGGTTTAGGCTGGATCGGCAAGCATTCCAATTTAATTAATCGCAAAGCCGGCTCGTGGTTTTTTTTGGGGGAAATTTATACCAGTTTACCGCTACCAATAGACAGTCCTGTCACTTCACATTGCGGCGCGTGCTCTGCCTGTCTGGATATTTGCCCTACACAAGCGATTGTTGCACCCTATCAGGTTGATGCACGACGCTGTATCTCTTATTTAACTATCGAGCTGCACGGCTCAATTCCTGAAGATTTAAGGCCGCTGATAGGCAATCGTATCTATGGTTGCGATGACTGCCAGATTGTTTGTCCCTGGAATCGGTTTGCCAGAATGACAGGTGAAAACGACTTTAATCCCCGGCATCAGCTCAACACTCAACAATTGCTGGATGTTTTTGCATGGAGCGAGGAAACTTTTTTAACGAAAACCGAAGGTTCGGCGATACGCCGCATTGGCCATGATCGATGGCTAAGAAATATTGCCGTGGCCCTCGGTAATGCGCCGACATCCCAGCCTATTATTGAAGCATTGAAGTCAATGCTCAATCATCATTTTGAAATTGTCAGAGAGCATGTCCAATGGGCCTTGGATCAACAGCTCCGGTAAACGGATTTTTGGTCTCAGTATTTACCGGTCAGAGGTTGATAGTAGACCGGTCCCGCAGTGTTTCATAAAGTTGCGCCGGGCCGAGCAAAATATCCCGCAAGCCGTTGCGCACTTTTTCCGAATCCAGAGCCTGCTTGCTCATCGTACTATGTGCCGCGAAAGCATCGATAATGGCATTCATCAATTCAGCCGAAAGATCAGGCGAATTGGCAAACTGCTCTTTGGTATTGTTGGCCGCCTGCTGCACCAGTATTTGCGATTCCAGCAGCTTGCCTTTCAGGACATTGTTCACATAAACCAGCCGGTCATCATTGGTCAGCTCGCCCTGGAACAGGTCATTGACCTTGGCGATAATCTCAAGCAAATAAGCCTTCTCTTTTTCCTGAACCGAACCGCTGCCAACGCCGGTTATCGGCATTAATTTCGGATACTCGCCAGATTCCAGCGCCAAGCTGCGTTTCCCGGTCTGTTTCAGGTTGTGGTGTGTCAAAATGACTTTTGAAAGATCAATCCCCTCGCGTTCCCGCCCGAATTCCAACAGCGGCAGCAGCCGCTTATAGAAGATAAAACGCTTCTCGATAGCCGTGTTGCCGTAATCGAAAATCTGCGACAAAAAAGCATACAGTCGCAAAAATGCAGCCATGTCATGTTTGAACAGCAGGAGCGCGTTCATTTCATTTTGTGCATCCTCCGCGCTTTTGCTGTCATCCTTAGCCTTGGCGATATTCAGCTTGTCCCGTGCTGACTTGTAACGCTGCAACAGCCGCGATAAGACCGGTTCCAGTGCCGAGGTCAGTTCGCTTTGTTTGGCTTGAGGATTAAATTCCACATCGACGACCCGGTTAACCTCGAATTCGTCATAGTAACCTGCCGCGTCCAGCTTCATGCGTAAATCAAAGACAAGATTCGGGTCAGTGACATTTGCCAGCTCGGCGGTTTCGTAATAGGTTTTGAATGCCGCAAGAATTTCTTCGGGATCATTGACGAAGTCCACCACATAAGTGGTGTCTTTTCCGGGATAACCACGATTCAGCCGCGACAGCGTCTGCACCGCCGCGATGCCTGCCAGCCGTTTGTCCA
>Ga0209391_10000140_pt1 | contig 28267 bp, 23 predicted proteins | sample PPLLak3March2015_FD_187246 | JGI IMG/M metagenome (GOLD analysis project Ga0209391, IMG submission 187246) | Freshwater sediment microbial communities from Prairie Pothole Lake near Jamestown, North Dakota, USA - PPLs Lake P7 Core (1) Depth... | ecosystem: Environmental > Aquatic > Freshwater >...
CATCGTGGGCCTCAACACCGGCCTGATCTCGACGGAGGTCGCGCCGTTCGGCGGCGTGAAGGAATCGGGCATCGGCCGCGAAGGCTCGAAGTACGGCATCCTCGACTACACCGAACTCAAGTACTTCTGCATCGGCGGCATCGAGAGTTGACGGCCGCGTCGCGAGACCGGGCGCTGATCGTCCTGCTCGCGGCCGTCGCGGCACTCGGCCCGATCGCGACCAACCTGTACCTGCCCGCGCTCCCCGCGGTGCGCGAGCACTTCGACGCGAGCGTGGCCGAGGTGCAGGCGACGTTCTCGGTGTCGCTGGTCATGTTCGCCTTCGGCATCCTGGTGTGGGGCCCGTTCTCGGACCGCTACGGGCGCCGCGCGGCGGTACTCGGCGGGCTCGGGATCATGGTCGCCGGCGCGGTGGTCTCGCTGCTGTCGCAGAGCCTCGACGCGCTCATCGCCGGCCGCGCGCTGCAGGCCTTCGGCACGGCGACCGGGCTCGTGACCGCACGCGCCATCGTGGCCGACCTCTACCCCGCCGAGCGCATGGCGAAGACGCTCGCCTCGCTGACCATGGTGGCCGTGATGGGCAACGCGCTCGCCCCGGTGATCGGCGGCCTGATCGCGGTCACCCTCGGCTGGCGCGCGATCTTCGCGGTGCTGGTGCTCGCCGCGGTGGTCGTCGGCGGCGTGGTCTGGCGGCGCCTTCCGGAGACGCGCCCGGCCGGCGTCCACCCGCCGCGCGGGCGCGACATGCTTGGCACGGCGTGGTCGCTGGTGCGCAGGCCGCTGTTCGCGGGCTGCGTGCTGCAGAGCGCGGTCGTGTACGCGACTTTCCTGGTGTTCATCTCGCTCGCGCCCTACGTGATGGTGTCCGCGCTCGACCGCCCCGTCACCGAGTTCGGCTTCTATTACCTGTTCATCGCCGCGGGCTATTTCCTCGGCAACTGGTCGGTGGGACGACTGATGGCGCGACACGACCTGCACTGGCTGGTCGTGAACGGCGTGCTGCTGTCGGCCGCGGGCGCGGTCGCGGCGCTCGTGTTCGTGGCGTTCGGACTCACCCACCCGCTGTGGATCTTCGTGCCGATCGGCGTTCTGTCGTACGGACAGGGCCTCGCCCTGCCCAACGTCACGGCCACGGCGGTCAGCCTCGCGCCCCAGCACGCCGGGGTCGCCTCGAGCACCATCGGCTTCCTGCAGCAGATCATCGGCGCGGCCTGCGTACAGTGGATGGGGCGCTTCCCGACCGACACCGCCCTGCCGATGCTGATTTTCTGCGCCGCGGTGTGCGTGCTCGGCGTCGGCATGCTGTACGTGTTCCCGCGGGTCGAGGCCGGACGCCGCCATGGCTGACCTCGGGCGGCCGCTCCAGCCACCCGCCGTCCGCGGCGCTCCGCGCGGTGCGAGCGCACGGCAGTTACGGTATGGTGCCGGGCCCATCCCGCGCAGTCCCGCTCCAAGATGACCGGTTACCTCGGCACCCCCGACTACCGCCATGGCTCGCCGGCACGGCTCGGCGTCCTGCTCGTCAACCTCGGCACACCCGACGAGCCCACGACCGAGGCCGTGCGCCGCTACCTCGCCGAGTTCCTCTGGGACCCGCGCGTCATCGAGGCGCCGCGGGCGCTGTGGTGGCTGATCCTGAACGGCGTCATCCTCCGCACCCGCCCCAAGCGCAGCGCGCACGCCTACCAGCAGGTGTGGACGCCGCAGGGCTCGCCGCTGATGGTCGAGTCGCGGGCGCTCACCGGGGGGCTGTCGGGGCGGCTCGCCGCACGCTGCGGCGACCGCGTGCGGGTCGAGCTCGCCATGACCTACGGCAACCCCTCGATCCCGGACGCGCTCGAGCGGCTGCGCCGGGACAACGTGCAGCGGCTGCTGGTGCTGCCGATGTACCCGCAGTACTCGGCGACCACCACGGCCTCGATCTTCGAGCGCGTCACGGCCGAGCTCTCACGCTGGCGCTGGCTGCCCGAGCTGCGCATGGTCAACCAGTACTGGGAGGAGGACGCCTACATCGCCGCGGTCGCCGACGGCATCGCGGCGCACTGGCAGCAGCACGGGCGCAAGCACCTGCTGTTCTCGTTCCACTCCATTCCGAAGCGCTATTTCCTGGCCGGCGATCCGTACCACTGCTTCTGCCGGGGCACGGCGCGACGCGTGGCCGCCCGGCTCGGCCTCGCCGAGGGCGAGTGGTCGCTCGGCTTCCAGTCGCGGTTCGGCCGCGAGGAGTGGCTCAAGCCCTACGTGGACCTGCTGCTGAACGACTACGCGCAGGCAGGTCCGAAGCGCGTGACGGTGGTGTGCCCGGGTTTCGCGACCGACTGCCTCGAGACGCTCGAGGAGATCAACATGCAGAACCGCGAGGCCTTCCTGTCGAACGGCGGCGAGGCCTTCGACTACGCACCCTGCCTGAACTCGAGCGAGCCGCACGTGGCGCTCTACGAGCAGATCGTGCTGCGCCACGCGCAGGGATGGCCGGAGCTCGCCGGAAGGGACGACACCGAGGCGCTCGCGCAGTCGCGCCAGCGCGCGCTGGCGCTCGGCGCGCCGGACTGACGACAAGCGTGCTCGGACGATTCCTCGAGGTCAGCGTCCGCGCCCCGGACGTGCCGGCCTCGCTGGCGTTCTATGAGTCGCTCGGGTTCGTCCAGGCGGTGACGGGCGATGCGCGGCCGCACCCCTACGCAGTGGTCACCGACGGGCGCCTCTGCCTCGGCCTGCACGGCGCCGGCGACGACGAGCCGACCCTTACCTGGGTGCACCCGGACCTCGCGGCCCACGCGCCGCGCCTCGAGGCGCTGGGGATCGAGCTCGAGTTCGCGCGGCTCGGCGCGGAGCAACTGCACGAGCTCGGGTTCCAGGACCCTGCCGGCCAGCGGTTGACGCTGGTCGAGGCGCGGACGTTCTCGCCGCCGGCCGCGCCGGCGATCGCCTCGCAGCTCGGTTACTTCGAGGAGTTCGGCATCCCGACGCCCGACCTCGAGCGTTCCGCAGTGTTCTGGGACGCCCTCGGCCTCGTGGCCTTCGAGCCCGTGCGTATACCTTTCGCCAAGGTCGTCGCCGCCGGCCGCGACCTCAACGTCGGGCTCTATGACCTCGACCTGCGCTCGCCCGTGCTCACTTTCTCCGACCCGGCCATGCCGGAGCGCATCGCCGCGCTGCGCGAACGTGGGCTCCGCTTCGCGGAGAAACTGCCGCGTGGGATGAGCGCGCGCGAGCACGCAATGCTGATCGCGCCCGAGGGCACCCGCCTGCTCCTCATGACCGCAACGGAATAGGCCGCCAGCCCGCCCGGCGACGGGCTGCGCCGCGACGGCAACCGAGGCTGGCGGCGCGCGGGCACCGCCGAAGCGCTACCATCGAGGCTTAATGTCGTGACGGAGGCCGGATCGCATCATGCAGTGGCGCAATACGTCGATAGGCTACGGGACGGTCGCGAAGTTCCTGCACTGGAGCATCGTGATCCTGATCGTCGCGCAGTACGTGATCATCGAGGCCGCGGAGGAGATGGCGGACGGCCCCGGCAAGCTCGAGACCGTCGCCCTCCACAAGTCGCTCGGCATGCTGGTGTTCGGCCTCGCGCTGGTACGCATCGCCTGGCGGTTCCTGAACGGCCGCAATCCCCCGCCCGTGCCCATGCCGCGCGCGCAGCGCATGGCCGCGGCGGCGGGCCACGGGCTGCTCTACGTGCTGATCCTCGCGCAGCCGCTCACCGGCTGGCTGATGTCGTCGAGTGCCGGCTACCCCGTGTCCTTCTTCGGGCTGTTCGTCTTGCCGGCGCTGGCCAGCAAGGATCCGGGTGCCCACGAGTTCTACGAGGAAGTGCACGAGGCGCTGTTCGGCGTGCTGGCAGCGGTCGCGCTGGTGCACGCGCTCGCGGCGCTATACCACCACTTCTGGCGCAAGGACGACACGCTGCGGCGCATGCTGCCGTTCGCGAGGCCGCGCGCGCCGTAGCGCGGCCGGTGGCGGCAGTCGTCAGGCGCGCGCCCGACCCCCGATCGAGCTCACGATCCAGATCGCGAGCGCGGAGAGCGCGACGCCGGGCACCATCTCGTAGAGCGCGAAGATCGGGCCGCTGCCCTGCTTCCAGAGGATGACGGTGAGCCCGCCCACGATCATCCCCGCGAGCGCGCCGTTGCGCGTCATGCGCGGCCAGTACAGCGATAGCACGATGGCCGGCCCGAACGCCGCGCCGAACCCGGCCCAGGCCCAGGCCACGAGGTCGAGTACCTTGTTCTCGGGGTTGAGCGCGAGCAGGTAGGCGAGCAGCGCGATGCCGAGCACCGCGCCGCGACCCACCCACAGCAGCTCCGCGCGGCCGGGGTCGGTGCGGAACAGGCCCTTGTAGAAGTCCTGCGCGAACGCCGAGGAAGCGACCAGCAGCTGCGCCGACGCGGTGCTCATGATCGCCGCCAGGATGCCCGCGAGGCACAGGCCCGCGAGCACCGGGTGCAGGTGGGCGGTGGACAGCTGGATGAACACCTTCTCGGTGTCGGGCCCGGTGAGCGGCGGCGAGATCAGCGCGGCGCCCGCGAGGCCCACGACGATGGCCGCGAGCAGCACGACGATCACCCAGCCCATCGCCACGCGCCGCGCGGTCGGCATCTCCTCGACCGAACGGATGGCCATGAAGCGCGCGAGGATGTGCGGCTGCCCGGGGTAGCCGAGCCCCCACGCCAGCAGCGAGGCGATGCCGATCACCCCGAGGGCCTCGCCGCCGCTGCCGAGGAAGGGATCGAGCAGCGCCGGCTCGCGCGCCTCGAGCGTCGCAATCATGTCGCCGAAGCCGCCCGCGAGACCGACCCCCATCGCGGCCACCAGGATCAACGCGAAGAACATCAGCGTGCCCTGCAGCACGTCCGACCAGCTCACGGCGAGGAACCCGCCGAAGAACGTGTAGGCGAGCATGACGAAACTGCCCCAGAACATCGCGTCGTGGTAGTGCATGCCGAACAGCGATTCGAACAAGCGCCCGGTCGCGACGAAGCCCGAGCTCGCGTAGAAGGTGAAGAACACCAGGATCAGCAGCGCGGTGATCGTTCGCAGCACGCGCGAGCGGTCGTCGAAGCGGCGCTCGAAGTAGTCGGGCAGCGTGAGCGAATCGCCGAGCTGCTCGGTGCGCACCCGCAGCGGCGCGGCGATGAACCGCCAGTTGAGCCAGGTGCCGACGATCAGGCCGGTGGCGAGCCACACGGCGTCGAAGCCCGCGAGGTAGGCGAGGCCGGGCAGTCCCATGAGCAGCCAGCCGCTCATGTCCGAGGCCTGCGCGCTGAAGGCGGTCACCCAGCTGCCGAGCGAGCGGCCGCCGAGGATGAAGTCAGCGAGGTTGGTCGTGCGCCGGTAGGCGACGAAGCCGAGCACCAGGCACACGGCCATGTACACGACGATGGTGCCGACGATCACGGGCAGGTTGTTCATTCTCGTGCGGCGCCGGCCGGTCGCCCGGACGCCCTCCCCCGAATCAGTGACATGCGCGGAGGATCTCGCGAGACGGTGACGAGATGCAAAGAGAAATTCACGGAATCGTCACACGGGTCGCGACCACGGCGGACAGGCTGTACTCGTCGACGCTGTTGCACCCCCGGACAGCCCTCCGACAGACGGACCGCGACGAGGCAGCATCAGCCGGATGACGGCAGCAGGGACGGATGCGCTAAGCCCTCAAAGCGGGCCTGCCACGCCGGAGCAGGGCTTGCGACCCCCGCCCTGCTCCGGCGGTTCTTTGGCCGGGCCTCCGTCCCCTTGCAACCCACCGGCCAGCGCGGGCATCCAAGGGATATCCCCACCGCTTATCCTGGATGCCTGCGATGAACACCCGCCCCCTGCGCCTCGCTGCCCTGCTGGCCCTGCTGGCGCTTCCGATCACTGCCCTCGCCTGGGACGTCGACTGCCGCCACGGCGCCGAGCGCAAGGCGAGCATCGACACGGCCGGGGCAGCGCGGGTCGAGATCATGGCCCGCGCCGGCGACCTGAACGTGAAGCCGGGCAGCGGCACGACCCTGGCCGCAGCGGGACGCGCCTGCGCCTCGAGCCAGGCCTACCTCGACCAGACGCAGCTGCACGTGCGGCGGCAGGGCGACGTCGTGCAGGTGCACGTGCAGGTGCCCGACGAGATGAAGGGCATCGGCCTCATGTACGCCTCGCTCGACCTCACGGTGTCCGTGCCGGGTGACCTGCCCGTCGAGATCACGGACTCGAGCGGCGACATGACGCTCGAATCCGTGCGGGTCGCGAAGGTACTCGACAGCTCCGGCGACATCTCGGCGCGCGGGCTCAAGGGCGACGTCGAGGTCGAGGACAGCTCGGGCGACATCCGCATCGAGGAAACGGCCGGGGCGGTCCGCGTCAGCGACAGCTCGGGCGACATCGTGATCCGCGGCGCGAGCCGCGTGCACATCCCCCTCGACAGCTCCGGCGACGTCGACGTCGAGCGCGTGACGGGGGATCTGCGCATCGATCGCGATTCGTCGGGCGACATCCGGATCGCGGAGATCGGCGGCAACGTCGAGGTGCTCGCCGACGGCAGCGGTCAGGTGCGCGTCACGGGCGTAAAGGGCACCGTGCGACTGCCCTGATTCCCCGCTCGTCCCGACTGGCACGCCGCTCAACCGAGCTCGGCCAGCAGGCGCTCGACCATCGCCTCGGCCTGGGCGCGGTAACCGCCGCCGAACAGGTTCAGGTGGTTGAGTACGTGGTAGAGGTTGTAGAGGGTAACGCGCTGCGTCGCCCCGGCATCGAGGGGCCACTCGGACTCGTAAGCCTGGTAGAAGCCGCGGCCGAAGCCGCCGAACAGTCGCGTCATTGCGAGGTCCGCCTCGCGATCGCCGTAATAGACGGCCGGATCGAAGATCACCGGCTCGCCCGCCGCATCGGCGGCCCAGTTGCCGCCCCACAGGTCGCCGTGCAGCAGTGAAGGCCCCGGAAGGTGGCCGTCGAAAAACGCGCCGAGCCGCTCGCACAGCCGGCGGCCGCGATCGACCAGCCGGCCCCCGCGTCCCTGGCGCTCGGCGAGATCGAGCTGGTAACCAAGCCGCTGCCGGGCGAAGAACTGCGCCCAGTCGTCCGCCCAGTCGTTGCGCTGCGGCGTAGCGCCGATGGTGTTGTCCCGGTGCCAGCCGAAGCGCGGCGCGGTGACGCGGTGCAGGCGCGCGAGCCCCGAACCCAGCGCCGACTCGGTCCGCGACGACGCGCTGCCGAACTCGATCCACTCGAGCGCCAGGAACGCCTGCGCGCTCGCGGTGCCGACGGCCAGCACTTGCGGCACCCGCAAGGCGGACGCGGCCGCCAGCTCGCGCAAGCCGTCGGCTTCGGCCGAGAACATCTCCAGGCTGGGTAGCGGGCCGAGCTTGACGAACAGTGCTCCGCCGTCGCTGTTCCACCGCAGGCACTCGCCGACGCTACCGCCACCCACGGTGCGCTCGGGTCGCGGCCCAAACCTTCGTCCGGTGGCATGCGCCAGGGCCGCCGGCAGTTCCGCGGACGCGGTGTCCCGCGACGTCATTCGCGTCAACCCGGAAACCACTGCGCGTCGGCGGGCTCGTGCACCTCGTTGAGCTCGATCCACAGGTTGTCCGGGCCCGGGAAGATCGCCACGTCGTGGCGGTATTCGCCCGAGGAGATCCGCTCGCGAGTGAGCGGCGGGGCGATGTAGGTGGTCTGGAGGTAGGCGCCGGTGCCGGGGTCCTGCTTCTTCTGCCATTCGCGCACCAGCGCCGGCGTCATCGTGAAGCGGGCGCCCTTCGCCTCGAACTCGGCGATGGCAGCCTCGAGATCATCGACGCGGATGCCGAGGTGGTTGCGGTACTGAAATTCCTGCCCCGGACCCGGCGGCACGGCCATCGCGGGATCCTCGCGGAAGACGAGCGTCACTCCGCAGGCGACCATGCGCGAGAACGGCTGGCCGGCCATCAGGCCGCGGAACAGCACCTTGCCGCCGAACATCCCTGTCCAGAAATCCTCCATCGCCTGCACGCTGGTGCAGGCCATCGACACTTCCATGAAGCGATACGGTTGCATGTTTCCACTCCTCAGGATTCTTCCGTCGTCATTCTCTGGTCGTCCGGCGGTTCAGGTCGGCGCCACGAACCTCTGCAGCAACAGCGTGAGCGCGAACAGGCCGAGCGCCAGCGCTGCCAATGTCGGCTGCCCGGCGTCGGCGATCACGAGTGCGTCCCAGAGGCAGATCCCGGCGAGCAGGTAACCGACCGCGCGCGGCACGTCGCCGGGGCCGCGCCGCCTCAGGAACGACAGCGCATACAGCACCCACGCCGTGAGCAGCAGCCACAGCAGCGCCACGAAGCCGCCCTGCCGGGCGGCCCACGCCCCCCAGGCGAGCGGCAGCGCGAGGAACAGCAGCGGCCAGAGGTTCGCCACCCGGCCGAGGTGCTCCTGCCGGGCGACGTAGGTCAGACCGATGAGGTAGCTGAGCAGCAGCAACGCGCCCGCGTACACCGCCGTCGGTGGCCGGGCCACGACCACGCAGGCGGCCGCCACGTACACCAGCGCGCGGCACAGGCCCATCAGCAGCGGGCCCGCGGGATTGCCCTTGTGATGGAGGTCGTACCAGACGATCGACGTCGCGAGTGCGACGCCTGCGACGAGCGGCGGCCAGCCCGTGCCTTGCGGGTGGCCGAAGCCCAGCCACGCGAGCAGGGCGACGCCCGCCGCCAGCATGCCGAAGCCGGCGGTGAGGACGGTACGCGCCGAGACCTCGCCGGCCGGGATCGGCCGCTCGGGCCGGTGGCGCGCATCGAACTCGCGGTCGAACGCGTCGTTGAGATACATGCCGGCCACGTAGCACAGCGACATCGCGAGCAGGATCCAGGGCACGCGCGCATCGCCGGCCGCACCGCCCGCGAGCACCACGCCGGCGAGAGCGTTGGTCCACACCGTGGGCAGGTTCGAGACCCGCCCGAGCGCGAGCGCGACCGACCACTTCACGACAGTTCCCCGACGACCCACTCGAGCTCGCGCGCTATCGCTGCCTCGACGGGCACGCGGCGCTCGTGCTCCGGCAGCACCGACCAGGTATAGGTCTCGACCTCGAGGTGCGGCGAACGGTTGCGCCCACGATGCAGGGCCAGCGCCTCGCGGACGAAGGCCTGCGTGGAGGCGAAGCCGTCGAGGGTCTCGAGGAACACCGGCACGTGAAAGTGCACTCGCCACTCGCTGTCGCGCTTGCGCCAGCCCTCGGAGGCCAGCGCGGCGTCGAGGTCCTCGAAGCGGGTGAGCCCGTCTGCGCTGCGCTCGACGACCTGGTGCAGGTACACGCCGTCCTCGAGGCGACGCAGTGCCTCAGCCGACCCTGCGGTCACCCGCGGAATGCACAGCCCGGCAGTGACCTGGATCTTGGCCACGACGATGCCAGCGGCCTCGAGTGCGGCGAGGCATTGCGCGGGATCCTCGAACTCGACCGCTGCGTGGCATAGGTCGAGGCACACGCCGAGGTGGTCGCGCAACGCCGCAGCGGCCGCGGCCTGATCGAGGCCGGCAAGTTCCGCGAGGCGCGCTGCGGCCGACGCCGAGTGCAGGTGCTCGCGGAAGAATGCCACCGTCTCCGTGATGGTCTCGAGCAGGCAGCAGGGCTCCGGCTCGAGCGCGAGCACGATGCGCCGCCCCGTGCGGCGTTCGAGCTGGACGAGATGGGCGACGTGGCGGATCAGCAGCTCGGCGATGCGCTCCGCGTCCGCCGCCGAACGCGCCGCCGAGCGAAAGGCGCCCGGCACCGTGCTGATGCTGCCGCCCGACGCCGAGCCGGCCGGCACCCACTGCGCCAGCAGGTCGGCGAGCAGGTTCGTGTATTCGAGCCGCGCCTCGTCACGCCAGTCCGGCAGATAAACGCCGTCCTTCACCCGCGTGCCGTGGAAGGGGCCGTAGGGAAAGCCGTTGATGGTGAAGACGTACAGCGACTCGCGGCGCAGGAAGTCCGCGAACTCCGTCATCGCGTCGGGCTGCGCGAGCTCACGGGCGGCGATGCAGGACAGCCTGAGCCCGAGGCCGAAGGGCGCGTCGGGACAGACCCGCCGCCTGACCTCGGGCACGTAGCGAGCGAGGTTGGCGCGGATCTCGTCCCAGGACTCGCCGGGATGGATGTTTGTGCAGTAACCGAGGTGACTGCCGCCGACCTTCACAAGCCGGTTTCCCTGCGCCTCAGCCAGGCCATGGCGCGAGCGACTTCGTCGCGCTCGACGCGATGCACGTCCTCGCCGCGGCCGATCTCGCGCAGCAACGTCACCGACAGCTCGCCGCCGAGGTGCTGGCGGAACTCCTCGACGCCTTCGAGGATCCGCAGGCGCCCCTCGGCGTCGCGCATCTCCATCGCCGGGTGCCAGAGGTGAAACCCGAGCCGCTTCAGCAGGCGGTAGATCCGCTCGTCCTCGCCGGCCGGCAGCATCCCGGCCTGCACGGAGTAGCGCGCATCGAGCGCGACGCCGATGGCGACCGCCTCGCCGTGGCGCAGCTCGTGACCGGTCAGCGACTCGAGCTTGTGCGCCGACCAGTGGCCGTAGTCCAGCGGGCGTCCGCTGCCCCGCTCGAAGGGGTCGCCGCCCTGCCCGATCTGGCGCATGTGCAGCTCGGCGCAGCGGCGGATCATTCGCGCCGTGGCGGCCGGCACGCTCTCGTGCAGGGCGTCGGCGCTCGACTCCAGCCACTCGAAGAACACGCGGTCGCGGATCAGGGCGACCTTGACGGCCTCGGCCATGCCGGCGATGCGGTCGCGCGGGTGAAGGGTGCGCAGGAAGGACGCGTCGTTGATCACCGCATGGGGCGGTGCGAAGGTACCGAGGAAGTTCTTCTTGCCGAAGGCGTTCACGCCGTTCTTCACGCCCACGCCCGAGTCGTTCTGCGCCAGCACCGTCGTCGGCAGGCGCACGTGGCGCACGCCGCGGTGCGAGGTCGCCGCCACGTAGCCCACGAGGTCGAGGACCGCGCCGCCGCCGATGGCGACGACGTAGGAGTGGCGATCGATCCCGAGCTCGTCCACCCGCTGCTGCAGTCGCAGCACCAGCGCCGGGTCGTTCTTGCACTGCTCGCCGCCCGGCACCGGCTCCGGCGACGCGGCCAGCTCGAGCGACTCGGATCGCACCCCGGCGTAGGCCGCGATCTGGTGACCGAGCGCGGGCCAGCAGGCGGCAACGTTGGAGTCCACGAACACGGCAAAGCGCTTGCGGCGGCCCGGCTCGGCCTGGCACAGCGCCTGCTCGAAGACCGGATTGTCGTTGTCGAAGGCGTCCGCAGTGAAATACACCGGGTAGCGGCAGCGGACGGCGAATTCCTGCTCGTACACCGCGCCTTGCGGCAGTTCCAGGACCTGCGCGGTTTCGGTTGTTTTCATTGTTTCGCTCCTCGTGCAGGGCCCGCGGGCCCGTTCATTCGATCAGCGCGCTCTCGACGCGCTCCGGGATCACCGGCAGCCCGTCCACCTGCGGCGCCTGTCCGCGCAGCACCGAGTTGCCCTGGTAGAGATCGCGCTGGTCGAGCGGCTGCGGCGCGAGCCAGTCGGACTCCTGCATGCGCCCGTCCTGGCCGAACACGGCGAGTGCGTTGCCGTAGCAGATGGCCTCGACGTCCTCGCGCGGGATACCGCGCTCGAGCATCAGGCGCGCCGTCTTCGGTACCGCGAGCGGATCGGACTTGCCCCAGTCGGCGCTCGAGTCGATGAACACGCGCGTCGAACCGTAGCGTCTCGCGATCTCGACCATCCGCTCGTTGCCCATCTTGGTCTGCGGATAGAGCGTGAACGCCGCCCAGAAGCCGCGGTCGAGCACGTCGGCGACGGTCTCCTCGTTGTTGTGGTCGATGACCACCCGCCCGGGCTCGAGCCCCATCTCGAGCGCGACGTCCATGCTGCGCGCGGTGCCGCGCTTCTTGTCGCGGTGCGGCGTGTGCACCTGCACCGGCAGGTCGAGCTCCTTGGCGAGCGCGAGCTGGGCGCGGTAGTACTTGTCCTCGGCCTCGGTCTGGTCGTCGTAGCCGATCTCGCCGACGGCGACGACGCCCTCCTTGGCGAGGAACAACGGCAGCACGTCGAGCACCTGCTCGGCGAGCGCCTCGTTGTTGGCCTCCTTGCTGTTGAGGCCGATGGTGCAGTAGTGCCGGATGCCGAACTGCGAGGCGCGGAAGCGCTCCCAGCCGACCAGGCTCGACAGGTAGTCCACGTAGGTGCCGACGCTCGTGCGCGGCTGGCCCAGCCAGAAGGCGGGTTCGATCACGGCGACGATGCCGGCCGCTGCCATCCGCTCGTAGTCGTCGGTGGTGCGGGCGCTCATGTGGATGTGCGGATCGATGAATCTCATGTTCGTCTCCAGTCTTCAGGTGCCCGCCGTGGCGAGCGATTCCCAGTCCAGTCGTCCGGTGCGGACGGTCTCGGCCAGCGCGGCGTGCGCGGCGAGCAGCGCCTGCGCACCCGCATCCTCGGCCGTGGCGAGCGCGAGCGCCGCCGCCTGCTTCTCAATCTCCGTGCCGCGCTCGAGCAGGCGGCGAAAATCGTCGAGCACGGATCCGGCAGCGAACGGCCCGACGCAGCGCCACAGCTCGGGGCTCACCGGGCGCGAGGCCGCCCAGCGTTCGTGCGCGTAATCCGAGAGCATCCGCGCCAGCCCGGGATTGGCGCGCGCGTCCAGGCCCGCGATGAGGTCGAGGCGCGTTCCAACGAACAGCGCCTTCAGCACCATCTGGTTCCAGGCCGACTCGGCGAAGTGCTCGGAGGGGTACGGATTGCGATGCGCGACCGCCTCGAACACCACCCGCATGTTGGAACGCACGCCCTCGGCGGCACGCAGCGCGTGCCGGGGCGGGTCCGGGTACAGCGGCAGGCCGCGGTAGAACGCCACGAGCTCGCCGACGTCGGCGGCGCTGCAGAGCGTGTCGAGGCGGCGCGACAGGACCGCGCCATCGGCCGTGCTTGCGAGCAGCAGGCGCACGCGCGCCGCCTGGTCCAGCGTCCAGTCGCGCGGATCCCAGCCGGGCCGGCTCGCGGCCGCCGCGAGGAGTTCGGCCTCCGTCGGCGCGAGCGGTTGCTTCGGCACTCGTCGCGCCACCTCGCCGATGGCGAGGTACAGCGGCCGGTCGGTGGGGGCCGCCCGCACCAGGCCGACGACGGTCCCGAGCCAGTCCACGGAATCGAGCGGCAGCCGCGTCGCAAGCCACTCGCCCAGCAGCTCGCCGGGGTTCATGCCGTCCTCCTGAGCGCGGCGCCGGCCGCACCGAACACGTGATCGAGCAGCAGGTCGCGGACGTCGGTCGCCGTAACCGGACCCTCTCCCAGCAGCTGCGGCTCGGAGGTGATGAACAGCGGTCCGTCCTCGGCGCGGTCGGTGAGCCGGCCGTGCGAGCCGCGCACCAGCGTGGCGTCGAGCGGGATCACGTCCATCAGGTAACGCATGCCGAGCATCTTCTGCGCGAGCCGCAGGCCGATGCGCAGCTTCGCCGCCTTGAGCGCGGGATCCACGAACAGCTCGGCGGGGTCGTAGCCCGGCTTGCGGTGGATGTCGACGGTGCGCGCGTAGTCCGGCGCGCGCTCGTCGTCGAGGAAGTGGTAGTAGGTGAACCAGCTGTGCGCATCCGCGATCGCGACCAGCTCGCCCGAGCGCGGGTGATCGAGCCCGGCCTCGCGCTTGCCCTCGGCGTCGAGCACGCGCTCGACTCCGGGCAGCCCGCGCAGCAGCGCCGCCACTTCGGGCACGAGCTCGGGGCGCGCCACGTACACGTGCGCGACCTGGTGGTCGGCCACCGCGAAGGCCTGAGAGGCGCCGGCGTCGAGCTGCTCGCGGCCGAGTTCCTCGCGCACCTCGAGCCAGCCGGCGCGGCGCAGCGCGCGATTGACGTGCACCGGCAGCGACACCTCGGTGATTCCGTACTCGGACAACACGACGACCGCGGCCCCAGTGCGGCGGGCGGCCTCGATCAGCTCGCCGCACAACGCGTCCACTGCCGCGACCTCTGCCGCGATGGACGGGTGCGACGGCCCGAGCCGCTGCAGGCTGTAGTCGAGGTGCGGCAGGTACACGAGCGTGAGCGTCGGTCGCTGGCGCTCGAGCACTCGCAGCGCGCTGCGGGCGATCCAGCGCGTGGACTCGATGTCCGCCGTCGGGCCCCAGAAGCGGAACAGCGGAAACTGCCCGAGCTCGCTCTGCAGCTCGTCGCGCAGGCCGGCCGGCTGGGTGTAGATGTCCGGGAGCTTGCGGCCGTCGGCCGGGTACATCGGGCGCGGCGTGACGGTGTAGTCCGCCGTCGCGTACATGTTGTACCACCAGAAGAGCTTGGCGCAGGTGAATGCGGGGTCGCGCCGCTTCGCCGCCTCCCAGAGCTTCTCGCCCTCCACCAGCCGGTTCGACTGCCGCCACAGCCACACTTCCGCGAGGTCGCGGAAGTACCAGCCGTTGCCGACGATGCCGTGGTCGCGCGGCAGCAGGCCGGTGACGAACGTGGACTGCACCGTGGTCGTGACCGCCGGAAGGACGGTGGTGAGCGGCCGCAGGCCACCCGCGGCGGCGAGTGCCTCGAGGTTCGGCGCGTGCGCGAGCAGGGCCGGGGTGAGGCCGACGACATCGAGGACCAGCGTCTGCCTCACGTGCGTGCTCCGTGGCCGGACGTACCCGCCGGCCGATCCACCGGACGCAGCTTGCCGCGCAGTTCGGCCACCGTTCCCGAGCCGGTGGCGAACATGCAGATGCGCAGTTCCTCGAGCACGTCCTCCACGAGGCGAACGACCGCTTCCGCGCCCGCGTGCGCGGCGAGCAGGAACGGCCGCGCCATGGCGCCGACGTCGGCCCCGAGGGCGATCGCCTTGGCGAGATCGATGCCGCTGCGCAGGCCGCCGGAGGCGATCAGCGGGATTGCCGGCAGCGCAGCACGCACGTCCACGATCGCCTCGCTGGTTGGAATGCCCCACTCGCCGAACTTGAGGCCGAGCTCGCGGCCGCGAGCGGTGCGGGCGCAGTGCGCCTCCACCTTCGCCCAGGACGTGCCACCGGCGCCGGAACAGTCGATGCCCGCGATGCCGCAATCCGCCAGCCGACGCGCCGTGGCGCCGCTCATGCCGAAGCAGACTTCGCGCGCGTACACGGGGATGCCGTCGGTCGCGAGTTCGCGGCACAGCTGCGTGAGCCGTCGCGCTACATAGCGGAAGTCGCGGTCGCCGCCCTGCACCGCCTCCTGCAGCGCGTTGAAGTGCACGAACAGCGCGTCGGCGCCGGTCATCGCGAGCGCGCGCCGAGCCTGCTCCGCACCGTAGCCACGCGCGAACTGCGCGGCACCGAGGTTGGCGAACACCGGGATGGACGGCGCCACGTCGCGGACACGGAAGAACTCGGCGCGTTCGGGCGCCTCCAGGGCCACGCGCTGGCTGCCCACGCCGAAGGCGATTCCGAAGCGCTCCGCGACGGCGGCCAGTCGCCGGTTGATTTCCTGGCCGCGCGCCGTGCCGCCCGTCATCGGCGAGATCATCAGCGGGGCGCGCAGCGGCTTCCCGGCGAGGTCCGCCGACAGGTCGAGCTCGGCGAGCGAGAGCTCGGGCAGCGCTTCGTTGACGAATTCGAAGCGCTCGAACCCGGCCGAGCGCGAATACTCCACGTCCTCGGTGAGGCAGACGTCGATGTGACGCAGCTTGGCGGCCGGATCCCTGAGCCGCTCGTCCATCGCGATGATCGCCTTGCCTTCGGGGCTCACGCCGATCTCACAGGTTGATGGCGACCGACGCCACGACGTTGCGGCCCGGCTCGTTCACGCCGGAGCCGTGGATGCGGTAGTCCTCGTCGGTCAGGTTCTCGACCGCGAGCGACAGCGTCGCCCGCTCCGTCGCGCGCCACTCCGAGCGCAGGTGCAGCACGGTCCAGCCCGGCGTGCCGCCCGGCGGGATCCGCTGCGTGTCGAGCCGGTCCCGCGTGGACAGCTCGTCCTGGCGATCGGCGTGCTCGACCATCGCCTCGATCTGCAGCCTTGGCGACACCGGCGTCCAGCGGGCCCCGAGTCGCCAGCTCGTGGGCATCAGCACGTCGAGCGGCTCGCTGACGGGCTGCAGCGATCCGGTCGGAAAGGCGTCGGCCTCGCCGTCCAGCCAGACGCCCTCGGCGAGCAGCATCACCCGAGGCAGCGCACGCCACGAGACCTGCGCCTCCACGCCCTCGACCAGCGACTCGCCCGCGTTGACCTTGGTGACCTCGTTGAGTCCGCCGATCACCCGGCCCGTCGGCGTACGGACGATCACGTCCTCGCCGTCGGTACGGAACAGCGCGGCCTGCGCCGACCAGCGCTCGTCGGAGTACTTGAGTCCCGCCTCGTAGGACACGAACTGCTCGGGCGAGAGACCCGGGCTCGGGATCTCCAGCTCGTTCGAGCGTGCAGCGTCGAAACGCGTGAGGTCGGAGAGATTCGGCGCGCGGAAGGCCTGCGACACCGCGGCGTAGAGCATCCACGGGCCGTCGGCCACGGGCATGAAGGCGAGCCGGCCGCTGGCCGAGAAATCGTCCCAGTCGTCCTCGATCGAGTACACGTCGGAGGTGACCGGATCCTCGACGCGGCCCGCATCGACGGCGGCGCGGGTGTAGCGCCCCGCGATGGTCGCGGTCACGCGCGGGTTCAGTGTCACGATCCCCTGCGCAAATACGCCCGCGAGGTCGTAGGTGGCGTCGTCGGCGACCGGACCCTGCGCGTGGCGCCGCCGCAAGGAGCCGTCCGCGTTGTACTCGACGAAGTAGCTGTCCACGTCGTCCCGATACCAGTCCGCGCCGTAAACCAGCTGGACGGCACCCCACTGCTTGTCGAATTGCAGCGCGAGGCCGGTCGTGCCGACGTCGAAGCCGAGTTCGTCCACGCGCAGGTTCGAGCGCCTGCGGTACTGGTCCTCGCTCTGGTTGTGATAGGACAGGGTCACTTGCAGAGTGTCGGCGACGGATCCGAGTGCGTCGTGGCGCAACTTCACATAGCCGAGTTGCCGCTGCTGGTCGAACGAAAGCTTGCGGTCGGTGCCTACGGTCGTGCCTCGCCAGGAAATGCCATAGATCGTCCGGTGCGTACGCCAGGCGTCGTCCTGGTCCACGTACTGGTAGCCGAGGGCCAGCGTGGTGTCGGGTGAGAGGTCGTACTCCAGCCGCAGGTCGGCGTTGCGCTCCTCGTAGCCGGTCCGGGGCTGCGTGCCGACCTCGCTGCCGCCCTCGAGGTCACCGTAGTCCTTGAAGGTCAGGCCGCCGCGGGCGCGCAGCGACTCACTGCGCCAGCCAGACTCGGCGCGCACGGTGTTCGAGTTCTCGGCGCCGGAGTAGCGGTACAGCAGCCGCGGCGCGAGCCCGGTGGGCTCGCCCGGCCCGACGTCCGAGAGCACGTTCACCGCCCCGCCGATCGCGTCGCTGCCGTAGAGGACGGAGGCCGGACCACGCAGCACCTCCACGCGGCTGAAGGAAAACGGGTCCACCGTGTTCCAGTACTGGTTCGCGCCTTCGCGGAACACCGAGTTGTTTAGCCGGATGCCGTCGATGAGCAGCACGTTGCGAAAGCCGGTGTAGCCGCGGATGAACGGCGAGCCCTGGCCGTGGCCGGTCTTCTGCACGGCGACGCCGGGCATCTCGCCGAGCACTTCCGGAAGGGTGCGGGACTGGAACAGCCCCTGGACGGTGGCGGCATCGGCCACGGAGACCAGTGCCGGGACGTCGAACGAGCGCATGGGCAGTCGCGTCGCGGTGACCACGATTGCCTCGAGTTCCTGGACGGCGACGTCCGCGCCTCCCGCACCCTCGCCCCGCGCCAAAGGCGCCGAGAGCGCAGCCGCCATGGACACGATGCCGCAAGCTGCGGTGACGTGGGGGCTGAACGGACCAGAGATCATCGATTCGTCCCTCGCTCGTGCCGTGCCGGCAGGTGCCTCTGCACACACACGTGCCTCGGCGATCGCTGCCAAAGCGGATCCCGGTCACGCGCTCACGTGACCGGGTCCAGCCTTTTTCAACCGCTGCCACGGGGCGGGAGGGACCGCGCCCAGTGCAACCTCGAGAACGGCAAATCGGGGGGATCCGGCCTCGAGGCGACGTCCGCGGCTGGACGTCCTTGCAGCCAGGAAGAAGCAATCGTCGTGCCAACCTGTCCATGAACGACTAGATCCGCCTGATTTCCTTTGGACTCAGGCGCTTGCGTGAGCCTGCCGGCCAGCCCGGTCCGCGCGGATGGCGCACAGGTGTCAGAATTTGCGACGCTCGCCGGCCCCTCAGGCCCGCGGAGCAGGCATAACACCCTGACTAGATTGAAGAAATCGCCCCTGGCGGAATTCCGTCAGCGCCTGCGTGGATTCCGGCCAGCGTGAAGATCAGTCGGGCAGCTTCGCGCGGAAGGTGCTGCGATTCATGCCAAGCAGGCGCGCGGCGGCGACCTGGTTGCCGCCGGTCGCGTCGAGCGCCGCCTGCACCAGCGCCCGCTCGAGGCGCTCCATCGCGAGCTCGTGCAGCGGCAGGGACTCCGCCGTGCGCCCGGCGGCCTCGACGAGCCGCCGCCCCACGGAGGCCACCACGTCGGCGAGCCGCTCGACCTCCGAGCGGGCGGCGTCCACCCCGCCCGGGCCCTGCTCCAGGCTCAAGTCGTGCACCGTCAGCACCTCGCCGCGGGCCGACAGGACCGAGCGCTTGATGACGTGCTCGAGTTCCCGGACGTTGCCCGGCCACGCGTGGGCCCTGAGTCGCTCGACGGCCGCCTGCTCGACAGACCGGATGGCGGTGCCCGCCTCGCGGTTCGCGCGTCGAATCAGCGCCTGCACGAGCTCGGGCAGGTCCTCGAGGCGCTCGCGCAGCGGCGGCACCACGAGGGCGACGGTGTTGATACGGTGGTAGAGGTCCTCGCGGAACTCGCCGGCCGCCACCGCCGCCGCGAGGTCGCGGTTCGAGGCACAGACGAGCCGGGCCCGGAACGGAACCGGCGCCACGCTGCCAACCCGCTCGAAGCTGCGCTCCTGCAGCACGCGCAGCAGCGTGCCCTGCAGGTGCAGGGGCAGCTCCGAGATCTCGTCGAGGAACAGCGTGCCGGCGCCGGCGGCCTCGAAGCGCCCGACGCGCTGCGCCTTGGCGTCGGTGAAGGCGCCGCGCTCGTGCCCGAAGAGCTCGGACTCGATCAGCTGCTCCGGGATGGCCGCGCAGTTGAGCGCCACGAAGGGCTCGCGCGCCCGCGCGCCGGAGTCGTGAATCGCCCGCGCCACCAGTTCCTTGCCGACGCCGCTCTCGCCCTGCACCAGCACCGTGAGGTCGTTGTCCGCGAGGCGCACGATCAGCTTGAACAGGCCCTGCATGGCGGCGCTCTGGCCCACCAGCCGCGGGCGCGGGTCCGCCTCGTCGTCCTCGCCCACGGCCGTGACTGCCGAGGCCGGCGCCGGCGCGTGCAGGGCACGGCGCAGCACCTGGCGGATCTGTGCGAGGTCGAGCGGCTTGCCGAGATAGTCGAACGCCCTGTTGCGCAGCGCCTCCGCGGCGGTTTCGAGCGTGCCGTAGGCGGTCATCACCACGACCGGCAGCTCGGGCGCGATGCGGCCGATCTCCTTGAGCACCTTGAGCCCGCTCATGCCCGGCATGCGCACGTCCACGAACGCAAGATCGGGCGCCTGCTCGCGCACCAGCAGCAGCGCCTCCTCGCCCGTGGAGGCGACGAGCGCCGTGTGCCCCTCGGCCTCGAGCAGCAGGCGGAACGCGTCGCAGATGGAGCGCTCGTCGTCGGCGACGAGGATTCTGGCCATGGTTCTCAGGGATTCCCGGTGGCGGCCGCGGCGACGGCCTGCAACGGTAGCGCGACGACGAATCGCGCGCCACCGAGCGCGACGCTGCGCTCGATGCCGAGCTCGCCGCCGTGCGCGGCGGCAACGTCGCGGCACACCACGAGGCCGAGCCCGAGGCCGAACGGCTTGGTGCTGACCGAGTCGGTCTGCAGGCGCGCGCGAAGCTCCTCGCTCACGCCCGGGCCCGAATCCTCGACGGCGATGAGCGCGCGCCGCGCCGCGTCGCCCAACTCCGTGCTCACCCGCAGGCGCCCGCCGCGCGGCATGGCATCGGCCGCGTTCACGATGAGGTTCAGCAGCGCCTGGCGCAGGCGCGCGCGGTCGGCGGGCACCTGCGGCACGTCGGCGTGCGTGCGCTCGACCACGATGCCGCGGTGCTCGAGCGAGGGCTGCATCAGGTCGAGCACGTCCGCCACGAGTTCGGCGAGGTCCACCGGCGCGATTGCGAGCGGCTGCTCGGCGCCGAGCATCAGCGTGGAGGAGACCAGCAGCTCCAGCCGCTGCACCTCGCCGAGAAGCTGCTGCACGCGCGGCACCTCGCGCGGAGGGGCGCGTTCCGCGAGCAGCTGCAGGTGCAGCTTGATGCCGGTGAGCGGATTGCGGATCTCGTGGGCGAGCCGGGCGGACATGTCGCCGAGCGCGGCGAGGCGGCTGCGCGAAGCGAGCCGCGACTCGTACTCGGCGAGGCGCGCCATCATCGAGTTGAGCGACTCCGCGAGCGCACCGATCTCGTCCGATCGCGGCAGGTCGAGGCGCTGCCTGCGCTCGCCGGTGGCGATGCGGTCGGCGAGCGCCGAGAGCTCGGACAGCGGCCGCGTGATGTTGCGGACCAGCGAGAGCAGCAGCGCGGCGAGCAGCGACGCCGCCGTGAGCATGGCGAGACCGAGCCACAGCGCCGCACGGCGCGCCGCCGCGGTAGCATCCGCGAGCGAGGTGACGGCGACGAGTGCCGAATAGCGCGGGTCGTGGCTCGCGGAGATCGGCTGGTACACCGCCACGCTCGGCACGGGATCGGGGAGGCGGAAGGACGCTCCGGCGTCGTCCCGCGGCGCTGCGCGGCCAGCAAGGAACTCATCCAGCACGGCGCCGACCCCGGGAGAGGTGCTGAGCGCCACCCGGCCTTCCCGGTCGAGCAGCACGAAATCCGCCTGCTGCAACGAGGCGAGGCGACGCAGCAGTTCGGGCGTGTAGGGCAGGCCCCAGGCCGCGAGCACCGTCGCAGCGTTTCGCGACTGTCGCTCCACGCGCTGCTCGAGCGCCTGGGTCACGATCCCCACGCCGATGGCCCAGGCCGCCCCCATGGCGAGCAGCAGCGGTCCGAGCAACGCCAGCGTCAGGCGCCAGTACAGGGAGGGGCGGAAGGACACGCCCGGATGCTACGGCACGAATTCCGTCTCCGGCCAGCGAAGCTTGGATGGCCGCCATGTGCGCGGAACCCGTTCGTATCGGCGGAATGACGGCCGCGACAGCGGAAATGTCGGGAAACTTTACGTCTTCCGGCACGGCCGTTGCTCGCGGCTGCGAACCGTTCCCGATTAGGAGCCTTGCGACTCGACGGCCCCGGCCGTGCGGCCGGCGTGGAACCGACGGGACGATGAACACAAGCGGGGAAAGTAGCGAATCCCCTCGGCAATCCTCCTGAACACGCGCCGAAAAATACCTACACCTCGCCACGCTGGGCCGAGACCTTGCGGACCGTCGCGTCGGCACTTCTTACATATTCGGCCCACTTCGGAATGCCTGTTATTGCAGGCCCTTGAATCGATTCGGTTTGCTCTGCACGGCACGCTTTGTGCACCTCTTCAGACGGATGCATTGAAGGAAATTTGCCGCCGTGGAGTAGGGCTCCGGGGGGAGTCCGCCACCAGCGGCCTTGCTCGGAGGGACGACACCATGCTTCGGGGAATTCTCAGGAAATCACTCACCGGAATCGCGGCCGGCACGCTGTGCCTCGGTGCGCTGAGCGCGCAGGCCATCACGCCCTTCGAGGAAGACGTGAATGCCGCGATCGACGCGGGCCTGCAGTACTCGCGGGCCGCCAACCACTTCACGGTCTACACGGAGGCGAACGGCCTTTCGCTGCTCGCCCTGCTGCAGAAGGAGACCATTCCCGCCGGCTACGACGGCTTGACGGTGGCCGGTGACAAGACGCTGGCTCAGAACGCGGCCTGCATCCTGATCGACCATGGAAGCTTCGGCGACCGCGGTGGCTTCTACTCGTACTACGACGGCCAGGTGCTGATGGGCTTGTCGGTCTACCTGAGCACCGGTGGCCCGGATCAGCCCGCCGCTCCAGCCGGGTACAACTGCACGGGCCGTTCGGCGCGCGCCACCATCGACAAGGTGGTGGACCGGGCGCTCGCGGCCCAGACGGCGGGCGTGCCGGCGGCCGGTTCCTGTGCCGGCTTCTGGGGCTACAACACCACGGGCTGTGACTCTTCGACGACCCAGTTCACCAGCGCCGGTCTCGCGGCGGCCAAGGCTTTCTACGCCGCCAAGGGCGAGTCCGCTGATAAGGCGCGCATTCCGCTCCTCGACGTGGCGTTGACGCGCATCTCCGACGGCTATGCGGCGAACGCAAAGGCCCAGTCCGATTGCCTGTGGACTGCTTGCGGCGCGGGCGGCTGCGCCGGCCATGGGTACCAGGTCAACGGGTACGGCGCCTCCAGCCAGCAGACCGGATCGGGCACTTTCGTGCAGCTGATGGCCCTCGGCAAGGACGTCAACAATCCGGCCATCCAGAAGTACCTGCACTGGCTGCAGAACGGCTACAACTTCACGACCAATACCGTCCACCAGGGCTGGCCACCGGCATATTTCTACTTCCTGTGGTCGTCGTCCAAGGCGTTCGAGATCATCGAGAAGTCGGGCGTCACGCCGAGTGGCGCCAACATCGGTCCGGATGACATGGGCACCCTGCCCTCGCTGAGCGCCTGCGGCTATAGCCGCCTGGTCAACCTGGATCCGGCGGTGGTCGTGCGGCCGGCGCCCCGCAACGGGGGTGTGGCAGGTCCGGCGGGTTTCTATGCCGGCACGCCGAAGGGCTGGTACTTCGACTACGCGCATCGACTGATGTCCTTGCAGAACAGTACCAACGGCCTGTTCTCGAATCCGAACGGCAGCTGGGACACGGAGGTCGATCACGCCTATGCCCTGCTGGTGCTCGAGCGGTCGGTCGGCGGCGCGTGCGTGGACTCGGACGGCGACGGCGAGTGCGACGAGGACGACAACTGCCCGGCCGTGCCGAACCCGGACCAGTCCGACAAGGACAAGGACGGCGTGGGCGACGTCTGCGACAACTGCCCGACGGTCGCCAACCCCGACCAGAAGGACAGCAACGGCAACGGCATCGGCGATGCCTGCGAGATCGCCAAGTGCGACCTCGACAGCGATGGCGACATCGACAGCCTGGACATCAAGGCGATCACGCTTCTGCGTGGCAAGACCGTGCCGCCGGCGCCGGTGGCGGCCGACTACGACAACAACAAGTACATCAACGTCAACGATGCGCGCGGCTGCACGCTGATCTGCACGCGGCCGAAGTGCGCGACGAGGTAGCAGGAGACCCGATCGGCGGGCTGACGATGGCGCCAGCCCGCCGACGGAGGCCAGGTCCCGGCTGAAGCGGGGCCTGCCGGCGGAATAGGGAAGGAATCGGGAATCGCAGAAAGAGGATCAGGATCATGAGACTTGCAGCTTTCAATGTCTGTGCGGCCCTGGCGGCCGGCCTGATGCTGGCGGGGACGCAACCTGCGCTGGCGATCAGCGTCACGGTCCAGGGGACACCGGCGACGGTCGTGGCTGGGGACAACTTCTCCGTGGACGTCGTCGTCACGGACATCGTCGACGAGATCATCACTGCCTGGGACATCGACGTCTCGTTCGATGACGCGCTGCTGTCGAACGTAGTCTTCACTTTCCCGGTCGCGCTCTTCGGCGATGCCGACACGATTCTGGACGCGTCTTTCGGCGTCGGACTCACGGACGCGTTTCTCGTGTCGCTGCTGAGCGACGCGGATCTGCGCGCACTGCAGTGCCCAGGCGACGTCTGCAGTCCAACCCTGACTCTCGCCACGCTCAGCTTCGTGGCCGACGCCGACGGCGTGCCCATGATCAGCCTCGTGAACTGGGGGCTCGCCAACGACGTCAAGTGCGCCGACAATCGGCAATGCTATCCGCCGACCGTGGCGGAACCGGGTTCGCTCGCGCTGCTGGGCCTCGGCCTGATCGGTCTCGCGCTGGTCCGGCGGCGCGTGGCCTGAAGCCCAGGGTGCTGCGCGCCCTCGTCCTCGCGCTCACCCTGGCGGCGCTGCCGTCCGCCGCGCTCCTCGCGGGCACGGGGGACGGCTACCGCCTCGCCGGCACTATCGCCGTGGGCGAGGACTTCATTGCAGTGCTGGAGCTTCCCGGCGGCGAGCAGGTGCTGGTGCGTCGGGGCAGCGCGGTCGCGGGCGGGGGTCGCATCGTGCTGCTCGACGCAGAGCGGCTGCGCATCGCCCTGCCGGACCAGGTCCTTGACCTCGCGCTCGACCGGTCGCTGAATGCCCCGGTGGTCCCCGCCGGGCTCGGCGTGGTCCAGGACCAGATGGACGACGGCAACGTGCTGATCCGCCGGGTGGACCCAGAGGCCTTCGGTTCGTCCGTCGCGAGGACGCGCCCTGCGGCTGCGCCAGCGCCGGATACTGCGTCCAAGTCGAAGGCGGCCGACCCGGCCGCAGAGGCGGGGCGACGGCTGGCGCCGATCCTGAACCTGCCGCCGGACTCGCGAATCGTCGCGGTCAACGAGCGACCGGTGCGCTCGGCCGACCAGGCCATCGCGCTGATCGAGAAGTCACTCGCCGCCGGGGTCTCGCCGCGCCTCAACATCATCCGCGCCGGCGGGGAATCGCGGGTGTACATGTCGCCCGCGGAGCCCTGAGGCTCCGGACCGTCAGGAAACTTTGCAGCGCCGGGAGGCGGAATCGGCCTCGCGCCCGAATTCCCCGCCGCACCCGACCCATCCGTGGTCCGATCGGACCACATCCGGTCACCACGGTCGCCAGCGGACGGCCGAAACTCCCGGATCCTGCCGGGCGTGAGACGGCCGCCCAGCCGACTAGTGGTTAATACCTAGCAAATACCTGGCCGGAGCCATCGACGGCCCCGTTCGGGAGGTCCCGGCTGTCGGTTTTCTTTACGGGCCACGACCGCAGACCCGGCTGAGCCACCGCAAGCGATTGATTTCTCGACGCTTGACATATCTGGCACGTTCCATGCAGGAGTTCGATCGAATCAAAACCGTCTGCCGCTGGAACCGGCTCCGGGGGGAGTCCGACCGAAGGCAGTTTTTCGATCGGAGGGGAACTGTAATGTTGCGAAGAATTGTCGGGAAATCGCTCGGCGGCGTGGTCGTTGCCGGCGCCTTGAGCCTCTGCGCAGTTGCCGCGCACGCGCAGACCAACTTCGACAAGGACGTCGGCACCGCGATCGATCGCGGCATCGAGTGGCTGGCCAACAACGGCGCGTTCAGCAATCCGAGCTCGGCCGGCGACGCGTCGGGCCTTCCGATGCTGGCGCTGCTGGAAAAGCGTGCGAGCGGCGATCCCACGGATCCGCCCCAGGGCTACGAAGGCGCCAGTGCGACTGACCAGGGGCGACTGCGCACTGCAGCGGCCTACATCCTCGATCGCGCGAACGAGACGACTTTCTACGCTTATCGCGACGGCAACTACATGTTCGCGCTGTCCGAGTACGCCCTGACGGGCGGTCCCGACAAGAGCGTGCTTGCACCGGGCAACGCGGACTACGAGACCATCAAGCAGGCCATGGACAGGCTCGTGGACCGATCCCTCGCCAATCAGGGCAGCGGCGCCAACGAAGGCTACTGGTGCTACACCAACGGGTTATGCGCCGATTCCTCCACGACCCAGTTCGTCGTCGCCGGCCTTGCCGCGGCGAAGTCGTTTTACTCCTCGGACAAGGCGGCCGACCAGCCGTTCGCCGACGCTGCCCGGGCGGCGGCAGTCGACGTGGCATTGACGCGTGCGAGAGCCGCCTACGTGGCAAACGCGACCACCGGGTCGGACAACTCAAGCTGCAACGTCCTGACGGCGACCGAGCGCGGACACGGCTACAACTCGTTCGCCACGACGGGCTACAAGCCCTCGCTGCAGCAGACGGCCTCAGGCATCTACATCCAGCTGTTCGGCGGGGCGAACGTGAACACGCCCATGGTGCAGCAGTACATGGAGTGGCTGCACAACCGCTACCGGTGGCAGGACCTCGACAACCTCGGCAACTTCTGGCCCGGGAACTCCTACTGGTACTACCTGTGGAGCTCCTTCAAGGGCATGGAGCTGATCCGCAACTCGGGAATCGCCGCCACCGGCTCGAACCTCGATCCGGCTGACCTCGGCACGCTGCCGGCGGCCAGTGCCCCGGCCTGCGTGGTTCGCCAGGTGAACAAGGATCCCGACTCCCTGGCGCGAGTGCCGACCTTCGGTGCCGGCGCGGCCGGGTACTACGCCGGCTATCCGGCGGGTCAGTACTTCGACTACGCGCATCAGATCCTCGGTCACCAGTGCTACGACGGCTCGCTGCCGATCGGTGGCAACGACGGCCGCTTTATCTGCAACAGCGCGCCTGGCAGCTGGAATGCATATTCGCAGCAGGCCTACGCGCTCCTCGTGCTGCAGCGTGCCGTGGGCGGCGGTTGCGTCGATTCCGACGGTGACGGCGTCTGCGACGCGGATGACAACTGCCCGGCCAAGGCGAATCCCGGCCAGGAAGACCAGGACGGCGACGGCGTGGGCGATGCCTGCGACAACTGCCCGACCGTGCCGAACCCCGGCCAGGAAGACAGCAACAAGAATGGTGTCGGTGACGCTTGCGAAGTCGCCAAGTGCGACCTCGACAGCGACGGCGACATCGACAGCAATGACATCCGGGCCATCACGCGCCTGCGCGGCAAGAAGGTGCCGCCGGCTCCGGCCGCCGCCGACTACGACAACAACAAGTACATCAACGTCAACGATGCGCGCGGCTGCACGCTGATCTGCACGCGGCCGAGCTGCGCGACGAGGTAGGAACGAACCCGCGTGGCGGGCTGGCAGTGACGCCGGCCCGCCACGAACCCCGGGGCCGACGCACGGGCTGACGGTTCGAAGGCAATTAGGACGACCGGAATCGGACAACGAGGATCAAGATCATGAGACGCGTACTTTTCAATGTCTGTGTGGGCCTGGCGGCTGGCCTCATGCTGGTGGGCGCTAAGCCCGCAGAGGCGATCAGCGTCGGCGTCCAGGGAGTCCCTGCGGCGGTAACCGCGGGAGACAGCTTCGACGTGGAAATCGTGGTGACGGGAATCGTCGACGAGATCATCACCGCGTGGGATATCGACGTGGCGTTCGACGGCGCGCTGCTGACCAACGGTGTCATCACGTTCAATGTCGACCCGGTGGGCGGCGCCGAAGACTCGATTTTCGACGCTATCTTCGGGGACGGGCTCACGGACGCCTTCCTGGTGTCGCTGCTGAGCGATGCGGACATCCGTGCGCTGCAGTGCCCGGGTGGCGTCTGCGGCCCGACCTTCACGCTGGCGAAGCTGGGCTTCACGGCCGCCGCCGACGGCGTGCCGATGATCAGCCTCGTCAACTGGGGCCTGGCCAACGACGTGAAGTGCGCCGAGAACGTGCAGTGCTATCCGCCGAAGAGCGTGCCCGAGCCGGGTTCACTGGCGCTGCTGGGCCTCGGCCTGCTGGGCCTCGCGGCCCGTCGGCGTCGCGCTGCCTGACGGACGTCGCTGTTGCGATCGTGCGCGCGACCACGTCGGGCGCACGAGCGCGGGTAGCTCAACAACGGGGGTGGTCCGCAAGGTCCACCCCTGTTTTCACTCCGGAACTGACGATGCCCACTCTCCTGCACCGCTCGTTGGCCCTGCTGATGTCGGCCCTGCTCCTGTCGTCGATCGCCATGGCAGCCAGCGGCGACGGCTACAGGCTTGCCGGCGTGCTCGCCGTGGGCCCGGATTACCTCGCGATCCTCGAGCTGCCGGGTGGACAGCAGCAGCTCGTGCGCCAGGGCGCCGTGCTGGAGGACGGCACGCGCGTCGTGGCGGTCAAGGCCGATCGGCTGCGCATCGTGCAGGCGGGACGCACAGTCGAGTTGAACCTCGACGGCTCGGGCGGCCCGACGCAGGTTCCAGCGGCGCTCGGCGTGGTGCAGGAGCAGTCGGAAACCGACCGTGTCTTCGTCCGCCGTGTGGATGCGGAGGCCTTCAGCGCCTCGGCGGCACAGGCCGGCAAGGCAGCGTCGGGATCCACACCGTCCCGCAACGGTCGCGGGGATCCGGCTGCAGAGATTGGTCGGCGACTGGCGCCGATCCTGAACCTGCCGACGGACTCGCGTGTCGTCGCCGTAAACGAGCAGCCGGTCCGCTCGGCCGAGGATGCCATCCGCCTGATCGAGCAGTCCTTCAGCGAGAACACGGCCCCGCGGCTCAACATCACCAGCGCCGCGGGCGATGAATCCCGTGTCTACCTGACG
>Ga0209391_10000142_pt1 | contig 28185 bp, 24 predicted proteins | sample PPLLak3March2015_FD_187246 | JGI IMG/M metagenome (GOLD analysis project Ga0209391, IMG submission 187246) | Freshwater sediment microbial communities from Prairie Pothole Lake near Jamestown, North Dakota, USA - PPLs Lake P7 Core (1) Depth... | ecosystem: Environmental > Aquatic > Freshwater >...
CATGGTCTCGCCCGAGCTGCCCTTCGGCGGCATCGGCAACAGCGGCATGGGCCGCTACACCGGCTGGTACGGCTTCGAGACCTTCAGCCACCTCAAGCCGGTGATGAAGCGCAGCTTCCGGTTCGACGCGCCGATGCGTTATCCGCCCTACACCGAGACGAAGGCGAAGCTGTTGAAACTGGTGCGGTGAGCGGCGCACCGGGGCGGGACGCCCCGGCGACCGCCGTCACTTGTCGACGCGGTCGACGGACGCCTGTCCCGAAACTTCGCGGCGGACGTGCGACCACGACATGCCGATCCCGAGCACCAGCCCGAGGATCAGCAGCACCACCCAGGCCATCGCCGAGCGATTGCTGACGTCGAGCCAGCCCTGGCTCACCACCCACCAGACGATCGCGGCGAACAGCGCGAGCAGCAGGACCACGCCGAGCGTTCCCATGGCGGCCATGGTGGAGCGCACGAAAAAGATCCACGCGCCGAGCAGCGCGATGCCCGCGACCACCTCGAGCGGCTGCACGGACGGGAATCCGTCGGCGAGCCAGTGGTAGTAGGAGTGGCCGGTCGGGTTGAAGGTCAGCAGCACCAGCGCCACCGAGAAGATCAGTCGCCAGAGGAAGTCCTTGAAGCCGAACTCGTCCATGGATCACCGTGCCTCCGCCGTTTCGGGCCGCGCGCATCTTAAGGGAGTGCGGCGCCGGCGGACGGCTGGATATCCATACAGGTCCGTCCTATATTCACTCGACCCATGACGAGCGCCGAGTCATTCACGCGGCTGAATCCTGCGCAAAGCGAGGCCGCCACCCACGGCGAGCCCGTGGCGGGCGGCGGCGTGCGCGCGGCGCCGCTGCTGGTCATCGCGGGGGCCGGCACGGGCAAGACCAGCACGCTGGCGCACCGTGTCGCGCACCTGCTGCTCGGTGGCGTGGCGCCCGAACGCCTGCTGCTCCTCACGTTCAGCCGGCGCGCCGCGCTCGAGATGACCCGCCGGGCCCAGCGCGTGGTCGCGGATGCCATGGCTGCCGCGCGACCGGGGGCGGCCGGCTCCGCCAGCCTGCGACTGCCCTGGTCGGGCACGTTCCACGCCACCGGCAACCGCCTGATCCGCCAGTACGCCCAACGGCTCGGGATCGACCCGACCTTCAGCGTGCTCGATCGTGCCGACGCCGCCGACCTGATGGACGTGGTGCGGCACCGGCACGGGCTCTCGAAGACCGAGCGGCGCTTTCCGCGCAAGGACACCTGCCTCGGCATCTACTCCCATCGCGTCAACACGCAGCAGCCCCTGCGCCACACGCTCGAGACCGCCTATCCGTGGTGCCTGCCCTGGGAGGACGAGCTCACGGCGCTCTTCCGTGCCTACGTCGAGGAGAAGCTCTCGCAGCAGTCGCTCGACTACGACGACTTGCTGCTCTACTGGCAGGTCATGATGCGGGACGCGTCGCTCGCGAGGGAGATCGGCGGGCGGTTCGATCACGTGCTGGTGGACGAGTACCAGGACACGAACTCGCTGCAGGCCGAGATTCTGCTCAGGCTCAAACCCGACGGCGCCGGCGTGACGGTGGTCGGCGACGACGCGCAGGCGATCTACTCGTTCCGCGGTGCGACAGTCGAGAACATTCTCGAGTTCCCGGAGCGGTTCTCGCCGCCGGCGCGCGTGGTGGTGCTCGAGGAGAACTACCGCTCGACGCAGCCGGTGCTCGACGCCGCGAACGCGGTAATCGCGGACGGCGGGCGCCAGTACCGGAAATTCCTGCGCAGCACGCGCGGCGGCGGCCCGCGTCCGCGCTACGTGACGGTGCAGGACGACCAGGCGCAGGCCGGGTACGTGGTCGAACGGGTGCTCGAGTGCCGCGAGCGCGGTGTCGAACTGCGCCGGCAGGCCGTGCTGTTCCGCAATGCCGACCACAGCGACGTGCTCGAGCTCGAGCTGATGCGGCGGAACATCCCCTACGTGAAGTACGGCGGGCTCAAGTTCCTCGAGGCCGCGCACGTGAAGGACCTGCTCGCCGTCCTGCGCTGGGCCGATAACCCGCGCAACCGCATCGCGGCGTTCCGCGTGCTCCAGCTGCTGCCGGGCATGGGCCCGGCGAACTCCCAGCGTGCCTGCGAGTCGTTCGAGGCCGCCGGGTTTCGCTGGGTCGCGCTCGCCGACCATCCCGTGCCGTCCGCCGCGCGCGAGCACTGGCCGGCGTTCGCGTCCCTGATGAGCGGCCTCGGCGCGGAATCGGCCGCCTGGGACGGGCAGGTGACGCGCGTTCGCGCCTGGTACGAGCCGCAGCTGGAGCGCCTCTACGAAGCGGCGCAGGCGCGGCGCGGCGATCTCGAGCAGCTCGAGCGACTGGCAGTGCAGTACCCGACGCGCGAGACATTCGTCACCGAGCTCACGCTCGATCCGCCGCAAGCCAGCGGTGACCTCGCGGGCGATCCACTGCTCGACGAGGACTACCTCGTGCTGTCCACGGTCCATTCGGCCAAGGGACAGGAATGGGAGGCTGTGCACGTGCTCAACGTCACCGACGGCAGCTTCCCGTCGGAGTTCTCAGCCGGGAGGGCGGAACTCCTCGAGGAGGAGCGGCGCCTGCTCTACGTAGCCATAACGCGCGCCAGGCAGGAGTTGCACCTCATTGCGCCGGTGCGCTTCTATGTCACGCAGCAGTCGCGCGTCGGTGATCGCTACGTGCATGGCACCCGCAGCCGCTTCCTGACCGACGCCGTGCTCGAGCGCTTCGAGCGCATCGCGTGGCCGGCCGGTGCCGAGGTCGGGGCACCCGCTGCCGCCGTGGGTCCGCGGGTCGACGTGGCGGAGCAGCTTCGCAAGCTCTGGTAGGCCGCGCTGCGCGACGCGCGGCGCTTGCAATTCTCCGGACGGCCCGTTGCCGGCGTCGGGAAAGCATTCGCGCCGGCCCGCTGGATGCGGGCCTCTGCGAATCCTATCCCGACGCTGGACACGCGGCGCCTGGGCGAGTGGCCACCGAGCCGGCCACTCGCACGGCGCAAGGAGCGTCTACCGGATCAAGAGTGACGTGCGGCGGTCACCGGCGCGACTGCGAGCTCGGTGCGTGTGCCGAACTCCACGCTGAATCCGGTCGGCGTTACGTGCGCCGTGCGAGCCCGACGCAGTCGGGCTCGCCCAGGCGCCTGGTGTCCGGCGTCGTGGCGGGGTTGCGGAGGGCGCGCCTATCTCCGAGCGCGCCCGCAGCAACCCCGCCACGACGCCCACGACCTCAGGGCACATGATCGCAGCCGACCCGACCGGCAAACCGGTGCCGCAGCGGCGACGAGCCGGACTGGGAGCTGAATAGCAGAAGGCCCGGGTCGCCCCGGGCCTTCTGGTTTGGATCGGCTCAAACGCCCGAAGGCGTCAGGCGATTACCAGCGACGCTGTCCGCCGCCGCCACCGCCGCCGTAGCCACCACCGCCGCCGCCACCGCCGTAGCCGCCACCACCGCTGCCACCGCCATAGCCGCCACCACCCGAGCGGCCGCCGCCGCCGCCCGGACGGCCGCCACCGCCGCCGGTGCGCGGACGATCCTGCGCCTCATTGACGCGCAGGGGCCGGCCGCCCATGTTGAAGCCGTTCAGTGCCTCCATCGCCTTCTGCGCGTCGGCCTGCGGCATCTCGACGAAGCCGAAGCCGCGCGGACGACCGGTCTCACGATCGGTCGGCAGGGCAACCGAGTCGACGGTGCCGTGCTGCGCGAAAAGGTCACGGATCTCGCTCTCGGTGGCCGAGAACGGAAGGTTGCCCACGTAGATCTTGGTCATTCGAACATCCTAGAAAAAAACAAAACGGAAAGGACGGGATCACAAAAAGCCGAATCGCCCAGCATGCGCTGCCCTTCTCAAGGCGAGCGCCCGGGCGATCCCTGTCACCTGATCGAAGACGTTTCGGCTTAACAAACCAGGCGCCTGAAGGCGCCCTGCAAGGCACGGACGGGCAACGATCGCGGCGCAGTCTATCACAAGCTCATGTCCATCAAGGGAAAAACAGGCGTGGGCAGGCGGCGTCCCGAGGAGTCATCGCCGACAGCGCTCGCTCGTGAGCGGGCGCGGGGCCGCTGGTCCGGGGCCATGGCTGGCCGGATGAAGGAATGAGCCTGGAAAGAAGAATGACAAGTCGGTCACCGGGAGGGGAGGTGAGGGTTCAACCTCGCAGCATTCAGCCGTTCTGAGGAACTTGGGGTCCCGATGACAAATTTCGAACGAAGTCAAGCCTACTCACTGGCGCCGGTCGCTGCAACCTAAATCGTTGATGCAGCGCAAAAAACGGGCCGTGGGTCGGTCAGTGCCGAGGAAGCGGAGCCGCATTGCCGGGAGAGGGGCGAATGTCCGCCGAGTGGTGGTTCGGGTCTTGCGGGTCGCCCATCAGGCGCCGGCTCGCTCGATCCAGTACTCGATGTTGCGAAGGTTGGTCCAGACGCCCTCGCGGTCGTGCCAGCCGCGCAGCCAGCGCGCGGGGTCGACGCCCGCGGGTCCTGCCGCAGCCGCGCGTGTGGCGAGGGCCCGGGCGAACTCGCCGGGATCGGGAGCAGGGTCCAGGTGTTCGTCGAGCACGAATGTCACTCCGGGTGATGACGCCCCGGCATTGGGCGCGCCGCAAGTTGCGGCCGCGTGACGCATAAATGACCGGCGCGTGAACGCCGCGCCGGGAGTCAGTCGGGCTCGAGGTAGGTGTAGCCGGCGAGTTCGCCGTCGTAGAAGCGACGCAGCGCCTGGCTCTCGGCGAGGGACAGCCGTCCCTCGCGCACGGCGCGCTCGCAGTCGCGGGCGAGCTGCGGAACGAGGCGTTCGACGTCGTAGCGCATGTAGCGCAGCACTTCGGCTGCCGTGTCGCCCTTGACCGTTTCCTCGATCCACCAGCCGCCCTGCTCGTGCAGCTTGATGTGCACGACGTGGGTGTCGCCGAACAGGTTGTGCAGGTCGCCAAGCGTTTCCTGGTAGGCGCCGACCATGAAGGCTGCGAGGTAATACGGTTCGCCCGCCCGCAGCTCGTGCAGCTCGAGGGTGCGCTTGGTCTCGCGCAGGCTCACGAATCGGTCGATCTTGCCGTCGGAGTCGCAGGTGATGTCGGCGAGCACGGCATTGCGCACCGGACGCTCGTCAAGCCGGTGGATCGGCGTGATCGGGAACAGCTGGTCGATCGCCCAGCTGTCCGGCAGCGACTGGAACACCGAGACGTTGCAGAAATAGATGTCGCTCAGGATCGACTCGAGCCCCTCGAGTTCCTCCGGCACGCGATCGAGCCGTCGGCAGAAATCGCGGATCTTCGCGCAGGTGGCCCAGTACAGCCGCTCGACGAGGCCGCGGTGCTCGAGGCTCAGGTAGCCGAGGTTGAACGTCTGCAGCGCCTGCTCGCGCGCCTGCACGGCGTCGTGGTAGCACTCCACGAGACGCCGCTCCGTGATCGAGCGGTAGGCGTCGAGCAGGTCGCGCACCGGTTGCGGCACCTCGTCGCCGCCGGTGAGGTCGCGCGCGTCCTGGTCGCTGACGCTGAAGCGGTCGAGCGCCGAGCTGCCGAGCACGTTGAAGACCAGCAGGCTGTGGTGCGCGGCGATGGCGCGCCCCGACTCGCTCACGATCACGGGGTGCTCGATGCCGCGCGCGTTGCACACGCTCGCGATGCGGTAGACGACGTCGCTCGCATACTCGGCGAGCGTGTAGTTCATGGAGGAGGCGTAGTTGGTGCGGCTGCCGTCGTAGTCGACCCCGAGCCCGCCGCCGACGTCGATGTAGCGCAGGCCCGCGCCCATGAGCTTGAGTTCCGCGTAGACGTGCGCAAGCTCGTTGACCGCGTCCTTCACGCGCCGGATGTCCTGGAGCTGGCTGCCCGGATGGCAGTGCACCAGCTGCAGGCAGTCCTCCATCCCCTCCTCGCGCAGCACGCGGAAGAGCTCGAGGATCTCGGTGACGAACAGCCCGAACTTCGACTTCTCGCCCGCCGACTCGCGCCAGCGGCCCGCGCCCTCGCTGGCGAGCTTCACGCGCACGCCGATGCGCGGGCGGACGCCGTAGGCACGGGCGTGCTTGAGGATCAGCCCGAGCTCCTCGAAATTCTCGACAACCGGGATGATCGTGCGGCCGAGCTTGGTCGCGAGGATCACCGCCTCGATGTAGCTGTCGTCCTTGAAGCCGTTGCAGACGATCAGCCGCTCCGACTCGCCCTCGGTGACCGCCATGACCGCGAGCAGCTCGGGCTTTGAGCCCACCTCGAGGCCGAAGCCGAACTCGCGACCGTAGCCGTACACCTCCTCGACCACGAGCCGCTGCTGGTTCACCTTGATCGGGTAGACGGCCGTGTAGCTGCCGCGGTAGTCGTTCTCGGCGATGGCGCTCGCGAACGCGTCGTGCAGTCGCTTCAGGCGGTGGCGAAGGATGTCGGAGAATCGCACGACGACGGGGGTCGCGAGGTCGCGCGCCTCGAGTCCCCGGATCACCTCGTGAAGGTCGATCTCGTGGTCAGCCGTCTGGTCCGGCCGCACCACGATGTGACCGGCCGCATTGACGTCGAAGTAGCCGTTGCCCCAGGCGTTCACTCCGTAGAGGTCGAGCGAGTCCTCGATCGTCCAGGCGTTGCCGGGTCGTGGCTTGAATGCAGGGTTTTCCACGGCGTCTGGGCTCCGGCTCGGGCGGGAAAAAAGTGGCGCGCACCATAGCAGAAGCAGTGTGGAAAATATCGCTTCGCCGGGCGCCCGCCCTCAGGGTAATCCGCCGGTGCGGACGGGCCGCGCCGGGTCGCTGGACCACTGGCTCCAGGAGCCGGGGTAGAGCCGCGCGCCCGGCAGGCCGGCGTGCTCGAGCGCGAGCAGCAGGTGGCAGGCGGTGACGCCCGAGCCGCACATCGCGACAGTGCGTTCCGGGGGCGAGCCGTCCAGGGTCGCGGACAGCGACTCGCGCAGGGCGCCGGGCGGCAGGAAGCGGCCGTCGCCGGCGAGGCTGAGGCCGAAGGGGTGGTTACGCGCGCCCGGCACGTGGCCGGCGACGGCGTCGATGGGTTCGACCTCGCCGCGATAGCGCTCGGGCGTCCGCGCATCGAGGATGCGGGCGTCGGTGTCGCCCGACGCCCGGTGCACCGCGTCGGCGTCCACCGCGAGCGCCGGACGGAGCCGCGCGACGAAGTTCCCGGCCGCCCGCTGCGGCACCTCGTCCGTGAGCGGCAGGTCGAGCTGCAGCCAGCGACGCATTCCGCCGTCGAGCACGGCGACCTCGTCGTGCCCGACCCAGCGCAGCATCCACCACAAGCGCGCGGCGTACATGCCATTGCCGTCGTCGTAGGCCACGACGAGCGAGTCGGCGTCGACGCCCCAGGAGCGCAGCCGCGACTCGAACGCCGCCGGCGTGGGCAGCGGGTGCCGACCGGAGGTCGCGGTGGCGGGCGCCGACAGGTCGCGGTTGAGGTCCGCGTGCACGGCGCCCGGCAGGTGCTCCTCGAGGTAGCGCTCGCGGCCGTGCGCCGGCCGCGCGAGGTCGAAGCGGCAGTCGAACAGCCGCAGACGCGGATCGCCGAGAACCTCCGCGAGCGCCTCGGCGCCGATCAGCGTGCGCAGTTGCATCCCGATCACCTCCTGGCACTGGAAGATACCGCGGTGCGCGGGTGGCCGATACAATCGAGCCATCGCACCCGCCCGGCATCGCGGCGGTGCAAAGGAACCAGCATGGCGCTCGATCTCTACTGGGGCAGCGGCAGTCCCTACTCCTGGCGGGTGCAGCTCGCGCTCGAGTACAAGCGGCTCTCGTACGAATCGCACCTCCTGCAGTTCTCGATGCAGGAGCACAAGTCGCCGCAGATGCTGCGCATGAACCCGCGTGGCCGGGTGCCCGTGCTCAAGGACGGCGACTTCATCGTGTTCGAGTCGCTCGCCTGCCTGCTCTACCTCGACCGCAAGTACCCCGAACCGCCCCTCTTCGGCCGCACTGCCGAGGAGGCCGCGACGATCATGCGGGTCATCTGCGAGTACCAGGCCTACGCCGAGAGCCACCTCATGCACATCGTCTACGCCGTGTTCTTCGAGAACATGGACGAGCGTGCCGAGGAGGTGACGCGGGCGATGCACGTCGTCGCGGGCGAGGCGCGCACCATCGAGGGACGCCTGAGCAATTCCGAATGGCTGGTCGGGGCGCACGTCTCGGCGGCGGACATGGTGGTCTTTCCCGGCATCATGCTGCTGCTGCGGGCGATGGAGAAGCGCGAGGCGGGTGACCTGCGCTCGCGGTTCCTGCCGCTCGAGACCACGCACCCCGCGATCGCGCGCTGGATCCGCCGCGTCGCTGCACTGCCTGGCTACGAGCGCACGTACCCGCCGCACTGGCGGGAGGGCGCGCCTCGAGGCTGAGGCAAGCGGCACCGGCCGCGAGCCGCGAGCCGCGAGGGGTGACCGCAGGTGGAATCCGGGTAAACTACCCCTTCGATCCCGTCGTCACATCATTCAGTGGTCGCGAGGCGTACCCGGCAAGCCATGAGTCAGTACCCCGTGCACGTCGCCTTTCCCGGGCGGCTCATCTTCGTCGGTTTCGGCAGCATCGGGCAGGGTGTCCTGCCGCTGATCCTCCGGCACGTCGCCATCACGCCGGAGCAGATCACGATCGTCTCGGCCGACGATCTCGGCGAGAAGGTCGCGGCGGAGTACGGAGTCCGCTTCATCCGGCACCCGCTCACGCGGGAGAACCACAAGAACGTGCTCGACCCGCTGGTGGGCCGGGGCGACTTCCTGCTCAACCTGTCGGTGGACGTGTCGAGCCTCGCGCTCGTGCAGCTGTGCTGGGACAAGGGCGCCCTGTACCTCGACACCTGCATCGAGCCGTGGGCCGGCGGCTATACGGACCCCACGGTGTCCCCGTCCCGGCGCACGAATTACGCGCTGCGGGAGTCGGCGCTGGCGCTGCGCGAGACCAAGACGCGCGCCCCGACCGCCGTGCTGACCCACGGCGCCAATCCCGGACTGGTCTCGCACTTAATCAAGCAGGCGCTGCTCAACATCGCCGCGGACACGGGCGTGGAGCACGGCGACCCGAGCGCGCGCGAGGATTGGGCCAAGCTCGCGCACAAGCTCGGCGTGAAGACCATCCACATCGCCGAGCGCGACACCCAGGTCGGGTCACGCCCCAAAGAGCCGGACGAGTTCGTCAACACCTGGTCGGTGGACGGCTTCGTGGGCGAGGGCTGCCAGCCCGCCGAGCTCGGCTGGGGCTCGCACGAGAAGAACTGGCCTCGCGACGGCAAGAAGCACGATTTCGGCCGCGGCAATGCCATTTACCTGATGCAGCCGGGCGCGGGGACCCGCGTGCGCACCTGGACGCCGCTGTCGGGTCACTTCCACGGCTTCCTGATCACCCACGCTGAATCCATCTCGATCTCCGACTACCTGACCATCAAGCGCGGCGAGCAGATCGTGTACCGCCCGACCGTCCACTACGCGTACCACCCCTGCAACGACGCCGTGCTGTCGGTGCACGAACTCGCCGGTCGCAACTGGGTCATGCAGGACCACAAGCGCATCCTGATGGACGAGATCGTCAAGGGCGTGGACGAGCTCGGCGTGCTGCTCGCCGGCCACAAGAAGAACGCCTACTGGTACGGCTCGCAGCTGTCCGTGCAGGAAGCGCGCCAGCTCGCGCCGCACAACAGCGCAACGTCGCTGCAGGTGACGGTGTCGGCCCTGGCGGGTCTGGTGTGGGCGATGGAGAACCCGAACAGCGGCATCGTCGAGCCCGACGAGCTCGACTACAAGCGGATCCTCGAGATCTGCCGGCCCTACCTCGGCCTGGTCGTGGGCGAGTACACCGAGTGGCACCCGCTGGTCGAGCGCAACCGGCTGTTCCCCGAGGACCTCGACGAGACCGATCCCTGGCAGTTCAAGAACGTCCGCGTGATGTGACGCACGAGCCGGGATTCACATCCGGGTCAGAAGGCGCGGCGGCGGACGCGCGAACCGGCGCCTGCCTGTGCGGCGCGGTGCGCTATCGCGTCGGACCGGCGCCGCTGTGGGTCGCGCACTGCCACTGCTCGATGTGCCGCCGGGCGCAAGGCGCCGGGTTCGTCACCTGGGCGGGCTTTCCAGGGGACACGTTCAGTCTCGTCGCGGGTGAGGACCTGCTCGCCCGATACCAATCGTCCGCGCCGGCCGTGCGCAGCTTCTGCAGCCGTTGCGGCACCCCGCTCTTCTTCCAGTCCAGCCGCTGGCCCGGCGAGATCCACGTCACGCTGGCGAGCCTTGATTCGGCCGAGGGCCTCGAACCGCGGGCACACGCCTACTGGGCGAGCCGGGCCCCGTGGCTCGGCTGGGACGGCGGCGGGTTGCCGAAGGCCGAGCCCGAAAGCGAGCAGCGCTAGACGCCTGCCGCGGGTTCCTCGTAGCGAACCTCCGTCACGACGTACGTCCTCCGCCCGCCGGGCACCTCCGCGGTCACCTCGTCGTCGCGCCGCCGGCCCATCAGGACGCGGGCGAGGGGCGAGTCCATGCTGACGTGCCGCCGGGCCGCGTCGATCTCGTCCGGGCCGACGATCCGGATCTCGGTCTCCTGGCCTTCCTCGTCCTCGAGGCGCACCCACGCGCCGAAGTAGATGCGGCTGCGATCGTCGGGTGGCAGGCTCACCACCACGAGTCCTTCGAGTCGCTTGCGCAGGTAACGCACGCGACGGTCGATCTCGCGCAGCTGCTTCTTGCCGTAGATGTATTCGGCATTCTCGGAACGGTCGCCCTGGGCGGCCGCCTCGGCCACGGCGCGCGTCACCTGCGGGCGGTGCACGCGCCACAGGTGGTCGAGTTCCTCGCGCAGGCGGCGGGCGCCCTCGGGGGTGGCGTACTTGGAGCCGGCTGGCTCGGTTTTACGGTAGCGAGTCATGTTTTTCGGGCCTCGGGGCGACGGCGCGCCGGACCGTGCGCATCGTCACGGAAACCGGCTGTCGCCATGAGTAGCCTGACCTCCCGTGAGCATCAAGTACTACGCACACTTCCTCGTCGACGAGCCCGATCCGCGCGGCCTGCAGGAATACCGCGGCGTGGTGGAACTCGACGGCCAGCCGAAACGCGGCGGCCGGGAGCTGCGCGACGTGGCGCTCATCATCGCGCGCAACATGGGCCGCCAGTCGCGGGACGTGAAAGTCCTGCAGTGGGCGAGGTTGCACTGACGCCCTGAACGGCAGATCCCCTGGCGGACTCGTCCCTTCCCTTCGACCAGAGTCCGCAACTCGACCCCGGGCCGCAAGGTCCGGGGTTTTTTTTCGTCAGGGCCCGCCGATGCGCAGCGCGTCGATCGCGACCCGCACCTCGAGCAGGAAGCTCAGCAGCGCGCCGACCAGCGCCGCCATGGCGAGCACGAACAGCACCGCCACCGAGCCCGCGAGGTTGATCGGCACGAAGGTGCTGGCGAAGAGCAGCGCGACCACCAGCGCCACCAGCAGGGCGGCGATCGTGCTCAGGGTGATCGCCACGTTGATCAGGCGCGCACGGCGGGCCGCGACCCGCAGCTGACCGCGCGATTCCTCCACCGAAGCGGGCGCTTCCATGCGCTGGTTCTCCTCGACCTTGCGCGCACGGTCCACGATGCGCGCCAGCCGGTTCGTGAGCACGCCCAGCAGCACGCCGATGCCGGAGAGCAGGAACACCGGCGCCACGGCGAACTGGATCGCGTGGGCGATGTCGACGACCTCGATTCCATCCATGGCGCGCATTCTAGGGCAGGCCTCTCGGCACCGTTGCGCCCGTCGACGGGCCCGCGCAGCATGCTCGCCGCGGGGTGCGCATGAGTTTCAAGGATCACTTCTCCCGACAGTCCGCCGCGTATCGGCGCTTCCGGCCGGGCTATCCGTCCGCGCTCTTCGAGTTTGTCGCGGCGCGGGCGCCCGGCAGGCAGCTCGCGGTGGACTGCGCTACGGGCAACGGCCAGGCCGCGGTCGAGCTGGCGGGGCATTTCGACGCCGTGCTCGCGGTGGACGGCAGCACGAGCCAGCTCGCCCGCGCGGAGCGGCATGCGCGAGTGCACTACGCCGCGGCCCTCGCCGAGCAGCTGCCGGTCCGCGAGCACAGCGTGTCGCTGGTGGCCGCGGCGCAGGCGGTCCACTGGTTCGAGTTCGGCCGCTTTTATGCCGAGTGCCGCCGTGTCCTGGTGCCGGGTGGACTGCTGGCCGTCTGGTGCTATGAGAAGTTCCGCGTGGATGCGGCAGTCGACGCGGTCGTCGACCGGTTCTACACGGAGGTGGTCGGCCACCACTGGCCGGCCGAGCGGAGCTACGTGGAGCAGGGCTATCGCACGCTGCCGTTCCCGTGGCGGGAGGAGGCGGTGCCGGACTTCGTCCTCGAGACCGACTGGGACCTCGAGGAGGTCATGGGATACCTCTCGACCTGGTCCGCGGTGCAGCGCTACAGCGACCAGCTCGGGCGGGATCCGCTGCCGGACCTGCGGCCGCAGCTGGCCGCGCTCTGGCCCTCCACAGGGACGCGCCGGCTCCGCTGGCCGATCCACATGCGGGTCGGCCGGGCCTGACTCGCCTATACTGCGCGGCCTTGCGGCCGGCCCGATCGGGCCCGACCAACTTCCATGGAGAACCTAGATGACACGCTGGTCCTTCCCCGTCGCCTGCCTCGTGACCCTGGCCGCCGTGGCCGGCACGCCACTGCCCAGCGCACGGGCTGCCGCCCCGACCGCCGATGCGCCGCCGTCCGGCGTGCTGCTCGGGAACCTCGACCGCACGGTGCGTCCGCAGGACGACTTCTACCGTCACGTCAACGGCAAGTGGCTCGCCGCGACCGAAATCCCGGCCGACCGGTCGAACTTCGGCGCGTTCTCGAAGCTGCAGGACGACGTCGAGACGAATCTCAAGGCCATCGTCGAGGAAGCCGCGGCCGCCGGTGCGGACGGCAATCCTGAGCAGCGCATGGTCGGCGACTTCTACGCGAGCTTCATGGACGAGGCACGCGCTGAGCGCCTCGGCCTCGCCCCGCTCGAGCCCGAGTTTGCCCGCATCGCGGCCATCGAGGACCGCGCCGGCCTGCTCGACTACCTCGCCCACGCGGGGCTGGTCGGGATCGCCAACCCGATCGGGTTCGAGATCACGCCCGACGCCAAGCGACCCGACTTCAATACCGTCTGGACCGGCCAGGCGGGCCTCGCCATGCCCGACCGCGACTACTACCTCAAGGACGACGCGCGCTTCGTCGAGATGCGCGGCAAGTACCAGGCGTACGTGACGGACGTGCTGACGATGGCAGGCCGCAAGGACGCCGCGGATGCCGCCAGGCGCGTCATGGAGTTCGAGACCCGGCTCGCGCAGGCGTCCTGGCCGCGGGTGGATCTGCGGGACCCGACCAAGATCTACAACCCCTTCGATCTCGCGGGTGCGACGAAGGCCACGCCCGGTCTCGACTGGGCGCGCTACTTCGCCGGGTTCGGCATCCAGAGTCACGATCAGCTCGTGGTCGGCCAGCCGAGCTATTTCGCCGAGGTGGGCAAGGCGCTCCAGGACGTGCCGCTCGAGACCTGGAAGGACTACCTGCAGGTCCGCGTGATCGACGCCTATGCGCCCTACCTCAATGACGCGCTGGTGCAGAAGCACTTCGACTTCTACGGCCGCACGCTCTCCGGCACGCCAGAGCTCAAGCCGCGCTGGAAGCGAGGCCTCGCCGAGTCCGAGGCGGCGATCGGCGACCTGCTCGGCAAGGCCTACGTCGCCCGGCACTTTCCGCCGCAGGCGAAGCAGCGCATGGACGCGCTGGTGGCCAACCTCCTGAAGTCGTTCGGCACCTCGATCGACGAGCTCGAGTGGATGGGCCCCGAGACCCGCCGCGAGGCGCACGCCAAGCTCGCCGGCTTCACGGTGAAGATCGGCTATCCCGAGAAGTGGAAGGCGTATCCGGGCCTCGAGCTGCGGCGCGACGACCTCGTGGGCAACGTGCTGCGCGCCCGCGAGGTGAACGTGAAGCGCGAGCTCGCCAAGCTCGGCCAGCCCGTGGACCGCACCGAGTGGTACATGACCCCGCAGACGGTCAACGCCTACTACAACCCGCTCGGCAACGAGATCGTGTTCCCGGCCGCGATCCTGCAGCCGCCGTTCTTCGACATGAATGCCGACGACGCGGTGAACTACGGCGGCATCGGTGCGGTGATCGGCCACGAGATCAGCCACGGCTTCGACGACCAGGGCCGCAAGTTCGACGGCAAGGGCGTGCTGCGCGACTGGTGGACGGCGGAGGACAACGAGCGCTTCCGCAAGCGCACCGACCGGCTGGTGGCCCAGTACGCTGCGTTCAGCCCGCTGCCCGGGCAGAACCTGAACGGCGAGCTCACGCTCGGCGAGAACATCGGCGACCTCTCGGGCCTGTCGGTGGCGTACAAGGCCTATCGCCTCGCGCTCGGCGAGGATGAGGCGCCCGTGCTCGACGGTTACACCGGCGACCAGCGCTTCTTCATCGGCTGGGCGCAGGTGTGGCCGCGCAAGTACCGCGATGACGAGCTGCGCAAGCGCCTCCTCACTGATCCCCACAGCCCGAGCGAGTACCGCGCCAACGGCATCGTCCGCAACATGCCGCAGTTCGTCGAGGCCTTCGGGGTGAAGGAGGGCGACGGGCTGTACCTGCCGGCTGAGCAGCAGGTCCGCATCTGGTAAGGTCCAATCCATCGGTGGCCGGGATCTGGAGATTCCGGCGGCCGGCCCCATAATGACGGCCCCGACCGGGCCTTACGTTGCCGAGGAGAGCGTCCGATGCGCGCATTCAGAGTCGCACTGATCGTTGTCGCGAGCACCCTGTTGTCGGCCTGCGGATACAACACGCTGCAGGTGCAGGATGAGCAGGTGACGTCCGCGTGGTCCGAGGTCGTCAACCAGTACCAGCGACGCGCCGACCTGATCCCCAACCTGGTGAACACGGTCAAGGGCTTCGCGGCCCAGGAGCAGGCTGTGCTGGTCGGCGTGACCGAGGCGCGCGCCAGGGCCACGCAGATCCAGGTGGACGCCAACGACCCCGAGTCGCTGCGCCAGTTCCAGGCTGCGCAGGGCGAGGTCTCGAGCGCGCTGTCGCGCCTGATGGTCGTCGTCGAGCGCTACCCGGAGCTCAAGTCCGACCAGAATTTCCGTGACCTGCAGGCGCAGCTGGAGGGCACGGAGAACCGCATCACGGTGGCGCGCAACCGCTACATCCAGGCCGTGCAGGACTTCAACGTCACGGTGCGGCGGTTCCCGACCAATCTCACCGCCATGGTGTTCGGATACAAGGTCAAGCCGAATTTCTCGGTCGAGAACGAGGCGGCAATTGCGCGGCCTCCGACGGTGGACTTCAGCGCGCCGGCGCCGACACCGACGCCGACGCCGGCACCGGGCACGAATTGACCCAGCGCCGCGCCGCCGGCGCGCGGCGCGGCCCTAAGCCCGTGAGCGCATCGGGATCTCGCCTGGCCAGGATTCACGCGGCGGCGTTCTTCGCCGCTGCGTTCCTGTTGTTTGGCGGCTCGGCTCCGGCGCAGCAGCTCGTCCCGGTACCGCCGCTCAGCTCCCCGGTCACCGACGTCACCGGCACTCTCACGCCCGACCAGGTCGCGGCGCTCGAGGCCAAGCTGCGCGCCTTCGAGCAGTCGAAGGGCAGCCAGGTGGCGGTACTCATCGTGAGGACCACGCAGCCGGAGGCCATCGAGCAGTACGCCATCCGTGTCGTCGATGCCTGGAAGCTGGGCCGGCGCAACGTCGACGACGGTGCGATCCTCATCGTGGCGCTCGACGACCGCAAGCTGCGCATCGAGGTGGGCTACGGACTCGAGGGCGCGCTGCCCGACGCGATCGCCAATCGCATCATCGACGAGGACGTCGTGCCGCAGTTCCGTCGTGGCGACTACTACGGCGGCATCGTCACCGGCGTGGACCGCATGATGCGGGTCATCGAGGGCGAGCCGCTGCCGGAGCCGGAGATCAGCTCGCCCGCGCAGGGCGTTCCCGGGCTGTTCTCGCTGCTGCCTTTCCTTTTCATCTTCGCGCTGGTCGGCGGGCAGATCTTCCGCCGCCTGTTCGGCCGCGTCGGCGGCGCGCTCGCCACCGGCGGACTCGTCGGGTTCCTCACCTGGATGCTGATCGGCCTCCTCGGCCTGTCAATCGGGGCCGGCTTCCTGGCTTTCATCTTCTCGCTCGGCGGCGGCATCGGCGGCGGGCCGACCTCGGGAGGCAACGGGTGGTACAGTCGGCGCCACGGCCGCGGCTGGGGCTACCCCGGCGGTTTCGGCGGCGGCTGGAGCGGTGGCGGCGGGCTCGGCGGCGGCTGGAGCGGCGGCGGGGGCGGTTTCGGGGGCGGCGGCGCCTCGGGGAGCTGGTAGGCGCATGGACTGGCGACGCTGGTTCCGGCATCTGTTCGCCACGCGCAGCGCCCTCCGGCGTGCGTTCACGGTCGCGGCCCTCGACGCCATCGAGCGGGCCGTCACCGAGTCCGAGCGGCAGCACTCCGGCGAGATCCGCGTCGCCATCGAGGCCGCGCTCGAGCCGGGCGAAGTCTGGCACGGCAAGACGCCGCGGGAGCGGGCGCTCGAGGTGTTCGCCGCGCTCGGCGTCTGGGACACCGAGGTGAACAACGGCGTGTTGATCTACGTGTTGCTGGCCGATCGCGACGTCGAGATCGTCGCGGATCGCGGCTTCAACGAGCGGGTGCCGGCCGCGGAATGGCAGGCGGCCTGCGAGGACATGGAGCGCGAATTCCGCGCCGGCCGTTTCCGCGAGGGCGGGGTAGTGGGCGTGCAGGACGTCGGCCGGATCATCGCCCGGCATTTTCCGCAGCTTCCGGGGCAGCGCGACGAGGATCAGCTGCCCAATCGACCGAGGCTCTTGTGAACGGTGCCGGGCGGCGTGCCCGGAAGGAGCAGGCCCAAGTGAACCATCGAAGCAACCGCGCGACCCCGGTCCGGTGGCGTAACGCAGCCCTCGTCGCGACGCTGGCGCTCGGCGGGTGCAGCATCTTCGCGCCGCGCGAACCCGCGCCGGTCGAGCCGGCCGAACCTCCGCCGCCGGTGATCGAGGCCCCTCTCGCGACTCACAGGTTTCCCTTCGACCCGGAGTCCACCGGCGTCGTGGGCCAGCTGCAGGTGACCTACGCGCGCCACGAGGACACGCTCTCCGACATCGCACGGCGCTTCAATCTCGGCTTCGACGAAGTGGTTCGCGCCAACCCGGACGTGGACGCCTGGCTGCCCGGGGAGGGGACGCGCGTCGTGCTGCCCACGCAGTTCGTGCTGCCGGACGCGCCGCACGAGGGCATCGTGGTCAATCTCGCGGCGCTGCGGCTCTTCTACTTTTCGAAGCCGGGCAAAGACGGCACGCGCGAGGTCCTCACCTACCCGATCGGCATCGGCAAGGTCGGCTGGGCGACGCCGGAGGGCCGCACCACCGTCGTGTCCAAGCGCCGCAACCCGTGGTGGACGCCGCCCGCCTCCGTGCGCAGGGAGCACGCGGCCGAGGGTGATCCGTTGCCGGCGCGCGTGCCGCCCGGTCCGGACAATCCGCTCGGCGCGTACGCGATGAACCTGGGCTGGAGCAGCTACCTCATCCACGGCACGAACAAGCCGGCGGGCGTCGGGCTGCGCGCGAGCCACGGCTGCATACGCATGTACCCCGAGGACATCGCCGCCGTTTTCGACCGCATCCCCATCGGCACGAAGGTCACGGTGGTGAACCAGCCGCTGCTGTACCGCTGGCACGAGGACAGCCTCTACGTTCAGTCCTATCCGCCGCACGAGGAAATGCGCGCGGGACAGGAGACCGCGCCCGCCGAGCAGGCGGCACTCTTCAACGACGTCATCTCCGACCGCATCTGGCAGAAGGTCAAGCAGCACGGCGGCGCGATCAGCTGGCCGGTCACGGAGCGGGTGGTGACCGAGGCACGCGGCGTCGCTGTGCCCGTGTCGCGACGCGGCATCTCCTACGAGGGCTTTCTCGCCTCCGCGCGCCTGGTGGAGAATGCGCTGCCCGACGGCGCGAACTGGGACGGCGGCGACGGCGGCGAGCCGGTCTCGGCGGTCGCACCGAGCCTAAGCAAACGCGCCGGGCACTGATCGCCCGGCGAGGCGACGCTCGGGCTCACGCGGTCGGCGGCGCGCCCGGAGCCGGCCGGGTGGTCGCCCGCGCCCCGAGCGCCGTCGTCATCGAGCCGCCGACGACCAGCAGCGCGCCGAGGACGTTCCACCCCGACAAGGCTTCCGCCGGCGTCGCCGCGGGCCACAACGCCGCCGCCGCGTGCACGCCGGCCAGGGTGAAGACCGGCGCGAGCGTCACCACCGCGCTCACCCGCGACACTTCCCAGTGCTCCAGCGCCTCGGCGAAGCAGCCGTAGGCGATCACCGTGTTCGCGCAGCAGAAGGCAAGCATGCCGAGCTGCAGGTGATCGAGCTCGAGCACCTGCGCGAGCGCTGCCGGCGGCAGCAGCAGCGGCACGGCACCCAGGTAGAGCAGGAACAGCACTTGCTCGGAGGCGAGCTGCACGAGCAGCTGCTTCTGCGCCAGCGCGTATGCGGCCCAGGAGAGGGAGGCCAACAGCATGACGGCGACGCCGAGGCCGAGTCGCGTGTCGAGGGAGAACACCTCCGCGACCCGGTCGTGGAAGAACACCGCGAGGCCCGCGACCAGCAACGCGAACCCGGCCCACTGCAGCGGGGCGAAGCGCTCGCGGAACACGAGCACGCCGCCGAACAGCAGGAACAGCGGTGCGAGCTGGATCAGGATCTGGGCGACGGCGGGGCTCGTGAGCTCGAGTGCCACGAGGTAGCCGACGTAGTTCGTGACCAGGCACAGCAGCGCCGCAAGGTAGAGCCACCAGCCGCGCCGCGTGAGCGGCGCCTTGATCGGCAGGCGTCTGCGCCACGCGAGAAATGCGCCGAGCGCGATCGCGGCGGTCGTGAACCGGTACCAGGTCAGCGTCCAGGCATCCATGCCCGCCAGCGTGACCTTGAGTGCGATCGGCAGCAGGCCCCAGAACACCGCGGTCGTGAGCGCGAGGGCGAGGCCGAGCTGCCAGCGACCGGTGGTGGCGTGCATCTAAAGGGGGATAAGTGCGGAACCCAAGGATACGAGAACCTGTGCTAACGTAATTCCGTTTGCAATTCGGGGGCATCTTGCGCGATCCGGCGCTCAGCAGCTTCGTCGTCACGGAAGGGCCCGGCGCCGACAACGCCATCGCCCGAAGGCCCACGGCCGTGACCGCGTTCGTGGGACGCGCCCTGCGCGGCCCGGTGAACCGTCCCGTCGCGGTCCGCAGCTTCGCCGAGTTCCAGCACGCGTTCGGGGGCCTCTGGCAGCCGAGCACGCTCTCCTATGCCGTCGAGCAGTTCTTCGAGAATGGCGGCCAGGTCGCCCTGGTCGTGCGCGTCGTGAACGGCGGTGCGCCCGCCACGATCACGCTGCCCTGCGGCGAGGACACGCTCACGCTCGCGGCGCTCAGCCCGGGATCGCGCGAGTTGCTGCGTGCCTCGGTGGACTACGACAACATCGGCGCGAACGAGCCCGACCGCTTCAACCTCGTGGTTCAGCGCGTGCGCGCCCACGGTTCCGAGCGCATCGAGGACCAGGAGATCTTCCGGCGGCTGTCCGTCGCGCCCGGCACGACCCGCTACGTGGCCGGCGCGCTGCAGGAATCAGGTCTTGTCCGCGTCCGCGGCACGGTGCCGGCGACCCGTCCGGACCAGACGTTTCGCACCGGCTCGCGACACCCGATCGGCTACGTGGATTCGAACCCGGACGGCGACGACGGTGGGCCGCTCACCGACTACGACGTGATCGGTTCGCCCGAGACGGGCTCGGGCTTGTTCGCCCTGGCATCGGCCGAGGACGTGCACTTCGTCTGCATACCGCCGCTGACGCGCGACCGCGACGTCGGGCCCGGCACGCTGATGGTGGCGGCACGCCTGTGCCGCGAGCGTCGAGCGATGCTGGTCGTGGACCCGCCGGCCGCCTGGGACACCTGCGACGACGCCGTGCAGGGGCTGCGCGAACTCGATTTCCGCTCCGAGCATGCGCTGATGTGCTTCCCGCGCGTGGTGGCCTTCGACCGACTTCGCGGCCGTGCGGAAGTGTTCGCCAACTGCGGCGCCGTGACGGGCACGATCGCGCGGCTCGACGAGCAGCGCACGCCCTGGCACGCGGGCCCGGACGACGAGCTGCTGCTCCGGCTCGGCACCCGGCCGGCGCGCGTGCTTACCGACCTGGAGCGCCAACGCCTCGTCGCGCACGGCGTGAATCCGCTGCAGGCCCTGCGGTCCGCGAGTCCGCGTTCGCTGCCGCTCAAGACGCTGGCGGGGGGTGCGGCCGAAAGCGCCGAGGGCGCGCTGCTCACGGTGCAGCGCCGCCGGCTCCTGATCATGAACAGCATCGAGATCGGCACGCGCTGGGCGCTGTTCGACGCCCCGGAGCGCGGCGTGTGGCGCAAGCTCGAGCGCCAGGTGCAGTCGTTCCTCCAGCCGCTTGCGGACGCGGGTCTGTTCGGCGGAGCGGGGGGGCCGGGTGCGTTCCAGGTCGTCTGCGACGAGCGACTGAACGGCCCGGACGAGGTCGCCGCTGGGCGCATCAACCTGCTGGTCTCGCTGCGGACGGCGCGGCCCGGCGCCTACTGGTCCTTCGTGGTGACGCATTCCCGCGACGGCGGACGCTTGCGTCAGGTGCGTTCGGCGGTGCTGCCCTCGAGCGCGCGGCTGAGCGTGGAGGTCGAGGAACTGGCGAATGCCGCGGCGGAGTCGCTGCGACAGCGCACGGTGGCCCAGGCGCTGTACGGGCACTACCGCGAGCCCCGGCCGGCGCCGTCAGTCGTGGTCCGCAACAGCCGGCCCGTAACCGCCCCCGCCGGGAGTCTCGATCCGGAAACGATCGCCCGCATCCACCGCGAACTCGGCGGTGGCCTGCAGCGATTCTGAGCTTCCGTCCCGACGCAGCAGGCGGTTGATGCCGGTGGCACCGGGGCCGCCGCCGGCCAGCCCGAACGGCGGCACGCGCCGGTGATTCGAGAGGATCGCCGCGGTCATCGATTCACGGAACTCCACCTCGCGCACCAGCCCGTCGCCGCCGCGGTAAGCGCCCGTGCCGCCGGAGCCCGCGCGCAGCGAGAACTCCCGCAGCAGCACCGGGAAGCGGCGCTCGAGCACCTCCGGATCGGTGAGCCGCGAGTTGGTCATGTGCGTCTGCACGCCGCTGGCGCCGGGGTAGCCCGGGCCCGCGCCCGAGCCGCCCGCGATGGTCTCGTAGTACTGGTAGCGATCGTTGCCGAAGGTGAAGTTGTTCATCGTGCCCTGCGCGGCCGCCTGCAGCCCGAGCGCGCCGTACAGCGCGTCCACCACGCACTGCGAGGTCTCGACGTTTCCGGCCACGACCGCACCGGGCGGACGGGGGTCGAGCATCGAGCCCGGCGGAACGACGATGGAGAGCGGCCGCAGGCAGCCGGCATTGAGCGGGATCGGCTCGTCCACTAGCGTGCGGAACACGTACAGCACGGCGGCGACGGTGACGGCCCGCGGCGCATTGAAGTTGTTGGCCTGCTGCGTGGAGGTGCCGGTGAAGTCCACGGTGGCGGCGCCGGCGTCGCGGTCCACGCGGATAACCACCTCGACCCGCTGGCCGCTGTCCATCGCGTAGCGGAAGCGGCCGTCGCGCAGCCCGCGGATGGCGCGGCGCATGCACGCCTCGGCGTTGTCCTGCACGTGGCCCATGTAGGCGAGCAGCAGCGGCCAGCCGTGCATCGCCGCCGCCCGCTCGAGCTCGCGGATGCCGCGTGCATTGGCCGCGAGCTGCGCGCGCAGGTCGGCGAGGTTCTGTCCGGGGTTTCGGGCCGGCCAGGTCGCGCTCGCGAGCAGCCCGCGCACGGTGTCGGCGGCGAAGATCCCGTCGCGCACGATGCGCACGGGCTCGATCAGCACGCCTTCCTCGTCGATGTCGCGGCTGCCCGGCGGCATCGAACCCGGCGTGATGCCGCCGACGTCCGCGTGATGGGCCCGCGAGGCGATGAAGAAGTGCACGCGCTCGCCGGCCGCGTCGAAGACGGGCGTCACCACGGTCATGTCCGGCAGGTGCGTGCCGCCGTGGTACGGCGAGTTGAGCAGGTACGCGTCGCCGGGCCGCAGGTCCGCCCCATGCGCCTCGAGCACGGCCGCCACGCTGGCGCCCATCGAGCCGAGGTGCACCGGCATGTGAGGCGCGTTGGCGACGAGGTTCGCGTCCGCGTCGAACAGCGCGCAGGAGTAATCCAGCCGCTCCTTGATGTTCACCGAGCTCGCGGTCTGGCACAGCACCACGCCCATCTGCTCGGCCACGTGCATGAAAAGACCGCTGAACACCTCGAGCCGCAGCGGGTCGGGCGCCCCGGTCGCGCGGGACGCCGCCGACGGCGTCGTTACGCTCCGGCGCAGCACCAGGCTGCCGTTGCGCCCGACCGAGCCCTCCCATCCGGCCGCGATCCAGGCCGTCGAGCCGGGCTCGCTGAGCAGTGCAGGGCCGGTGACGATCCGTCCCGGTGCCAGTTCCTCCCGGCGGAGCATCGCGACCTCGCGCCAGTCCCCGTCGATCCAGGCGTCGGTGGTCGCGGCGTGCGCAGTGCGCGTCGCGTCGTCCGGTCGGTTCGACGGCGGTGGGTCGGTCGCCTCGAAGACGGCCCGGGCGGGGTCGCCGTCGCCGATGGTGCCGCGTTCCGCGGCCTCGACGGACACGGTGGCAATCACGACCGGAGCCGAGTCGTCGCTGAACCCGTACAGCCGCCGGTGGGCGGCGAGGAATTCCGAGCACAGTCCGGCGACCGGCTGCCACGCGACCTCGAGCGCGGTGTCGGATCCCGCGATGCGAAGCTCGGCGCTGCGCTGCAGCTCAATGTCCCGATCGGCGATGCCTTGCCGCAGGAGCTCTGCGCGTGCCGCGCGCTCCAGCTCCTCGAGGATCCTGGTGGCTGCGTCCGTGCCCGCCGCGTCGAGAGCGCACTCGACGCTGCGACGGCGCAGGCAGCGCCGGCGCGCGAGGCCGATGCCCCAGGCCGAGAGCACGCCGGCGAGCGGATGCAGCAGTAGCGCGTCGACGCCGAGTGCGTCGGCCACTGCGCACGCGTGCTGGCCGGCGGCACCGCCGAAGGGCACCAGCGTGAAGCGCCCGGCGTCCTCGCCGTGGCGCAGCGCGAGTTCGCGGATGGCGTTGGCCATCTTCGACACCGCCACCTCGACGAACGCCGCGGCCAGCGACTCGACCGTGTACCGAGGTCCACCGGCGTCCGCGACTGCCTCGGCGATCGCCGCGAGGCGTGCCCGCGCGGCCGACGGGTCGAGCGGCGCGTCGCCCGCGGGCCCGAACACCTGCGGAAAGCGGTCGGCACGGATGCGGCCGAGCACCACGTTGCAGTCCGTCACCGTGGCCGGACCGCCGCGCCGGTAGCAGGCGGGACCGGGGTCCGCGCCGGCCGAGTCGGGGCCCACCTGCAGCCGCCCGTCCGCGTGGCGCACGATCGAGCCGCCACCCGCTGCAATCGTGTGGATGTCGAGCATCGGTGCCCGCAACCGCACGCCGTCGATCTCCGTGACGAAGCGGCGCGGCAGGGCGCCGGCGTACAGGCTCACGTCCGTCGAGGTGCCACCCATGTCGAGGCCGATCACGTGCGCGCAGCCGCTGGCCGCGCCTGCAGCGGCGAGCCCGACCACCCCGCCGGCCGGGCCGGACAGCACGCTGTGCAGGCCGCGGAATCCCTCGGGGTCCACGAGGCCGCCGCTGCTCTGCATCAGCAGCAGCGGCGGCTGCCCGTGCCGCGCGCCGAGCTCGAGCCTGAACGCCGCGAGGTAGCGCAGGAGCACCGGCGAGAGGTACGCGTCCGCGACGGCGCTGTCGCCGCGGGCGATGAGCCCGACGAGCGGTGCCACGGCGTGGGAGACGGCGATTTCCTCGAAGCCGGCGGCGCGTGCGAGCACCGCGGCACGCTGCTCGTGCACGGGGTTGTGCACGGCGTGCAGGAAGGCGATGGCCACGGCGCGGAACCCGGCGCCGCGGGCGCGCGCGAGGTCGCGGGCGAGCGCCGCTTCGTCGAGCGGCGCGAGCACGGCGCCGTCGGCCGCGACGCGCTCGTGCGCCTCGACCGTATCCGCGTAAAGCACCGGCGGCAGCCGGATCTCGCGAGCGAAGATGTCGGGCCGGTGCTGATGGCCGATGCGCAGAGCGTCGCGAAAGCCGCGCGTCACGACCAGTAGCGTCGGCTCGCCCTTGCGTTCGAGCAGTGCGTTGGTCGCGACGGTGGTGCCGAGTCGCACGGACTCGATGCGGACACCGTCCGGCGCGTGGCGATGCAGCAGCTCGCCGAGGCCGCGCACCGCCGGGTCACCCGCGTGCGCGGGGTCGCGCGAGAGCACCTTGAGCGCGTGGATGCGGCCGGCCGGATCCGCGGCGACGAGGTCCGTGAAGGTGCCGCCGCGATCGATGGACACGCGCCAGCCGCCCGTCGGGGCCCGCGGCCTCACCGTCGCCCCCAGACGCCGGAGGCTGCGTGGACCCGGGCGTTGGCCCGTCGCCCCCGGCGATGCGTGCTATGCGAACCGTTGCCGCATTCCTGCAACGGCTGCGGGGTATGATCGCAGGCGTTCACCGGGAGCAGCTCATGACCGAACGATTCGTGGTGTTCTCGCACGGACAGGACAGCGAGCCCTGGGGCAGCAAGATCGCGGCGATGGCCGAGATCGCGCGCGCGGAGGGTTTCCACGTCGAATCCGTGGACTACCGAGGCATCGACGACCCGCGCGAGCGGGTCACCCGGCTGCTCGCTTTCTGCAAGGACCTGCGCGGCTCGCTCGTGCTCGTGGGCTCGAGCATGGGAGGCTACGTGTCGGTGGCGGGCTCCTCGCTGCTGCAGGCACGCGGCATGTTCCTGCTGGCCCCGGCGCTCTACATGCCGGGCTTCGAGAAATTCAGCCCGCGGCCGGCCACCTGTCCGACCACGATCGTGCACGGCTGGCGCGACGAGGTGATCCCGGTGGACAACAGCATCCGCTTCGCGCGCGAGCAGAAGGCCACGCTGCACGTCGTGGACTCGGATCACCGCCTGCTCGACCAGATCCGGGCGATCAACCACTACTTCACCTACTTCCTGTTCATGGTGGACGAGTTCCTGTAGGGCCGGTCGGGCGACTTGCCCGCGAATGCGCCCACGTCCGGACCCATCGGTTAAGATTGCGTCCCGGCCAGGCCGGTGGGGGAACACATGCGACCAGTCGCAAGATTAACGCTGTCGGGGCTCGTGTTGACGGGCCTCGTGGCCTGTGGCGCCCCGGCCCCGCAGGACAAGGCCGAAGCCCGCGAGAAGGGTCGCGACACCGACGAGACGGTGTTCGACGACATGATCCAGACCCAGGATCGCGCCCGCGCCGTCGAGGACCTGACGCTCGGCCGCAAGGGCGAGATGGACGCGGCCATCGAGGAGTCGGAGGGCGAATCCGCGCAGGACGAGCCCTGAGCGGATGACGGGTTTCACGCCGTTGGAGCGCCTGCTCCTGCCGCTGGTGCGCCGCTTCGTCGCGCTCTGGGTCCGGCCTTCCATTCTTCCCGACGATCTCGGCGGCCGCTTCACCGGCGGCCGGCCGGTCGTCTACGTGCTCGAGAAGCGCAGCCTCGTCGACGTGGCGGTGCTCGACTACGTCTGTCGCGAGCGGGCGCTGCCGAAGCCGCTCGTTGCGGCCGGCTCGGACAACGTGCCTTCCGAACGCATCATGTTCCTCGAGCGACGGGCCGGGCTGTTCGGCTCGCGCATCGACCGGCGCATGCCCGAGTCGCTGCGACTGCTCGCAGACGCCGCTGCGCGGGACCTGGCCTTCGACGTCGACCTTGTCCCGGTGAGCCTCTTCTGGGGTCGCGCGCCGGGTCGCCAGCGCTCGTGGTTCCGCCTGCTGGTCGCGGAGGGCTGGGATATCGGCGGCCGCTTCCGCAAGGTCCTCTCCCTGCTGGTGAACGGACGCAACCTGCTGCTGCTGTTCGGCGACGCGCTGCCGCTGCAGCCGTCGCTCGCCGAGACGCGCGGCCTGCCGCGCGGACCGCGCCGGCTGTGGCGGCATCTGCGCAGCCAGCTGCGCAACCAGCGCGTCGCGAGCGTCGGTCCCGACCTCTCGCACCGCCGCACGATCGTGACCCAGGTGCTGAGGACGCGCAGCGTGCGTCGCGCGGTGCGCGGCGAGATGCAGGAGAAGGGCATCGGCCGTCGCGACGCCCTCAAGGCCGCACGTCGCTATGCCTACGAGATCGCCGCCAACTACTCGCACTGGTTCATCACGCTGATGTACGGCGTGCTGAGCTGGCTGTGGAACCGGCTCTACGACGGCGTGGAGCTCGCCAACTTCTCGAGCCTCGAGTCTGTGGCGGAGGGCAGCGAGGTCGTCTACGTGCCGTGCCACCGCAGCCACATGGACTACCTGCTGCTGTCCTACGTCGTCTACCACAAGGGCTTCGCGGTCCCGCACATCGCCGCCGGGATCAACCTCAACATGCCGGTCGTGGGCTCGTTCCTGCGCCGCGGCGGCGCGTTTTTCCTGCGGCGCTCCTTCGGCGGCAACGCGCTCTACTCGGCGGTGTTCAACAAGTACCTCGGCCTGATGATGGCGCGCGGCCACTCGATCGAGTACTTCATCGAGGGCGGGCGCAGCCGCACCGGCCGGCTGCTGAAGCCCAAGACCGGGATGCTGGCGATGACCGTGCGCAGCTACCTGCGCGATCCGCGGCGCCCGGTGGTGTTCCAGCCGGTGTATTTCGGCTACGAGCGGCTGCTCGAGGGAGGCACCTACATCGGCGAGCTGTCCGGGCGGCCGAAGGAAAAGGAATCGGTGCTGAGCCTGCTGAAGGCGATCCCGGCGCTGCGCAGCCGCTTCGGCAAGGTGTACGTGAGCTTCGGCGAGCCGCTGCCTCTCGATCCGGTGATCCTCAGGCACGCGCCGGAGTGGAACCGCGAGCCCGTGGACTCGAGCGCGCGGCCGGACTGGCTCGGTCCGGTGGTGAGCGAGCTGGCCACGGGCATCATGACCCGCATCAACGCCGCGGCGTGCGTGTCGCCGATCAACCTGATCGGCCTCGTGCTGCTCGCGACGCCGCGCCAGAGCATGGGCGAGGCGGACCTCGCGCGGCAGCTCGAGCTCTACGCCTCGCTGCTGCGCCAGGCGCCGTACTCGCCGCGCTCTTGGGTCACGGGCGAGGACGGCGCCGCAATGATCCGCTACGGCGTGTCGCTCGGCATCCTCGGACGCCGCCCGCACGAGCTCGGCGACGTGGTGTACATGACCGAGGAGCACTCGATCCTCACCAGCTACTTCCGCAACAACGCCCTGCACCTGATGCTGATGCCGTCGCTGCTGGCCTGCGCGTTCCTGAGCAACGCCGCGGTGCCGCGGGCGGACCTGCACCGGCTCGCGCGCCGCGTCTATCCGTACGCGGCGGACGAGTACTTCCTGCGCTGGAAAGAGGAGGAGGTACCCGCGGTCGTCGACGAATTGCTCGAGGACCTGCTGAACCACGGCCTGCTCACCGCCACCGAGGACCGCAGCGTGTGGCACCGGCCGGCCGCGGAGTCCCCGGAAGCGGTGCAGCTCTCGGTGCTCGCGCAGGCGACGGTGCCGATTCTCGAGCGCTACTACCTCGCGCTCGCGCTGCTGCTCAAGGCGGGCAGCGGCCGCCTCACGGCGGAGGCGCTCGAGCGGCAGTGCGAGCTCATGGCGCAGCGCATGGCCCTGCTGTACGAGATCAACTCGCCGGAGTTCTTCGACCGCGCGCTGTTCCGCAACTTCGTCGAGCAGCTGCGCTCGCGCGGCGTGCTCACGCTCACCGACGAGGAGAAGATCGCCTTCGATCCGGAGATGATTGAGGCGATCGTGGCGGACGCGCAGACGGTGCTGAACGAGCAGGTGCGCAACTCGATCCTGCAGGTGGTGCACCGCTGAGTGTGTTGGCTGCTGGGATTGCCGGTCGAGGGGTAATTGCCGGCGGGACGCCCGCCGGCAATTACCCCTCGACCGGCAATCCGAGGCAGACCCACCTTGCCAGCGTCGCAAGCACCCGCGGCCGGACGAGTGCGGTGCGGTCCGACCATTGCAGCCCGACCGACCACCTGCAGCGGCGGGTCAGTCCTCGCCGCGCGGCGGGCCGCGGAGCTTCTTGGTGCGGCCGGTGCGGACCTTGCTGGCGAGGCGGCGTTCCTTCGAGGCGCGGGTGGGCCGGGTGGGTCGCCGCGGCTTCGGCTCGATGAGCGA
>Ga0209391_10000143_pt1 | contig 28149 bp, 23 predicted proteins | sample PPLLak3March2015_FD_187246 | JGI IMG/M metagenome (GOLD analysis project Ga0209391, IMG submission 187246) | Freshwater sediment microbial communities from Prairie Pothole Lake near Jamestown, North Dakota, USA - PPLs Lake P7 Core (1) Depth... | ecosystem: Environmental > Aquatic > Freshwater >...
GTTGTGGCTCTGGAACATGGAGACACACGATACAGACGCGAACTTTTTCGTCAGTCTGTTGATGACTTCAGCAGGCAGGACGAAGGCCGGGCAAAACTTCTCCATAAGCTCGCGAAAGTCGATGTGAATGTGCTGGCAGGCCAGGACCGTTTTACATTTCAATTGCTCCAGCGGGAACTTGAAGCTGACCGTGAGCACTTTGCCTTCAAAACGCATCTGCGGCCCATGATTTTTCCATTTGGTCCCGAAGGCTGGGTGGCCGATGCGGTGCACAAGACAAGCTTGTTCAACAAAGCTGATGCCGGGAACTACCTGGCCCGCATGGCCACTGTGCCAAGTTTTCTCAAAGACCACAGCGAGCGACTCTGGCTGGGTCTCGACCAGGGATTCCGCTTGCCCCGGGTATTACTGGAGCGTATATGCAAAGCGGCTGAAAGCTACCTTGAAGCCCCGCCGGAAAAGAGCGTGTGGCTGGGACCGTTTGCCAGGGCGTCGGCTACGGGAAGGATTTTCGATGCTGAAAAGACTGTCATGAAATCTTTAATCGAAAATGAAATCCGCCCGGCATATCGGACCTGGGTCGATATGCTGCGTAACGAATATGCATCGTATTGCCGTGACTCTATCGCCACTTCGGAAGAACCGGATGGCGACGCGTATTACCGCTTCCTGGTTCGCTATTACACCAGTTCCGATCTAACGCCGGACACCATTCACATAAAGGGGTGTGAAGAAGTCGCCCGTATTGCGGATGCCATGTCAGCTATCGCGAGCGCAAATGGCTATCCTGATGACCTGGTTGGATTCAGATCTTTCCTGGCAAATGACGATCAGTTTTATGAATCGTCCGGTCAGCGCGTTCTCGAGCAGATCGAGATTCTTTGCAAGCGTATTGATCGCAAAATACCGGAATTCTTCGGCCGTCTGCCACGCATGACCTACGGGGTGGAATCAGTTCCCGAAGGACTGGCTGCCCATGTTCCGCCCGCCTATGCGCAACCCAATCCGCCAAACGGCACCTCCTCCGGCATCTACTGGGTGACCAGCCTGCCTGAACGCTGCCCCAGCTACCTGCACGTGCCCCTGACTTTGCACGAGGCCTGGCCTGGACACCTGATGCACATCGCGCTGATGCAGGAAATGCAGGAATTGCCGGCATTCAGACGTTACGGCCTGGCCAATTACACGGCCTATATTGAGGGCTGGGGGCTGTATTGTGAGCAACTTGGTCATGACTTTGGCTTTTATTCCGATCCGTACGCCCACTACGGATGTCTTGAAATGGAAATGTGGCGGGCCGCTCGCCTCGTGGTAGATACCGGCATTCACATGAAGGGCTGGAGCAGGGAAAAAGCTGTCAGCTACATGACTGCTAACCTGTCCCTGGACTATGCAACAATCGAGGCAGAAGTAGACCGCTACATCGGTATGCCCGGCCAGGCACTGGCCTACAAGGTTGGCGAATTCAAATTTAAAGAATTACGCAATCGGGCAAGCAGGGATATGGGTCAATCATTCAATCTTCGTGGATTGCATGACCGTTTCCTGAACGCCGGACCAGTTACACTGGATTTGTTGGATGAACACGTGCAAGGCTGGATCGATTCTGTGCATCAGAATACCCATGGTGCAACTGTATGAGCTTGCAGAAAGCCGGTCAGTCCTCCAGAGGAATTTATTTTGAGGTGCACGGGACAGGTCATCCGCTGCTTTTGGGGTTTCCCCTGATGGCATCCCATGGCGAGATTTTTGGCGCAGAGGGTGAAGCGGTCCTTGCTGGCTACCTTGACCGTCTGTGTGATCGCTATTCGGTATTGCTTCTTGACTACCCGGGTATAGGCAAGAGCAAATCCATCCTGCCTGCGCATTTGACATCTGATCGGGTTTGCGAAGACATGCTCAATGTGGCGGATGCTGCAGGCTTTGATCAGTTTGCCTGGTGGGGCTATTCCTTTGGAGGCATCGCCGGTTTGCATCTGGCCACAAAAACAGACCGCCTTACAGCGCTGGTAGTGGGTGGCTGGCCGCCGCTGGGTGGGCCCTTTGAAGATATATTCCGGGGCGCTCAGGTACACCTGGACAATCCTCCCGACTACGCCCGCATTATCCTGCGCGACGATGCCCAGTACGCGCAATGGGCCAACTACTACGGCAGCCTTTTGGATTGGCGGGAAGCCGAACAGGTCGCGACGATCTCGTGTCCAAGAATGGCCTACGTGGGCGAACATTCCCTGACCGATGCCGGGGGCGTAGAGCTGCCTTTTGCGGAACTCTTGCGCAAACGGACACCGGAACTCGAAACCATGGGCTGGCAGGTACGTGAAATTCCAGGCCATGGCCATGAAGTCGCAATCAAACCGGAGGTCGTCGTCCCCGTGGTTCGGGCGTTTCTGGATGACGTTCTGTGTTGACTTACCCCGATGAAACACTTTAGGGCGGCATCAGGGCTGTGACATCACAAGTCATTTCACCACCGCTATCACGCAAAGTCCTGGCGGCTTATTCGGCTCCCGCGTTTTCACAGGCGCTGATTCACGGGCCAACTTTCGGGATTATCCAGGGAATCTACGCGGTTCATTTTGGCCTTTCTGTACAATCCATCGCCACCGTGCTGCTGGTTGCCGGAATCGTCGACGCCGTAAGCAACCCGCTGGTGGGTTACATCTCGGACCGCTTCCGTGCCCGGTTTGGTACCCGCAAACCCTGGTTACTGGTCGGGGCCCTGCTGACCGTGGTCTCAGCCTGGTTCCTCTATGCCCCCACACCCCCTGTTACCGCTACTTATTTCATGATCTGGACCCTGCTTGCCTACCTGGGCTGGGCACTCGGTGAAATACCCTATGGTGCGTGGATACCGGAAATCACCTCAAACTACAATGATCGAACCCGGCTCTCGACGTGGCGGGCCGGCTTTATGTATCTCGGATCCATGGCGTTTTTTGGCTTGCCCTACCTGCCGATATTCCCAACCACCGAATTTACCGACGAGACCTTGCACATGACCGCTATGCTTGCCGTCGTGGCCATGCCGGTTCTGACCCTGATCGCCGTAAAGTTTGTTCCCAACGGTGCTGCCCCCGCGCCAAAAGAATCCTTGCCCCGAAGGCAAATCTGGCGCGCCATCTTCAAGAATCGTCCGTTGCTGATTTTTGCCCTGATGTTTGGCCTGATCGGCGTCGCAACCGGCATGTCCAACGGTGTGCTGTTCTTTTTCTTTGCCGCCTACATGGACCAGGGTCAAGCCCTGGCAGGTGTATTCCTTATTGCCCTGCCACTGGGTGCCCTTGCAGTACCACTATGGGGTTATTTGTGCCGGCGCTTTGGCAAGCAACAGGCGTGGGCGCTAAGCACCGCCGGAGCTGCATTTTTCATGTTCCTTTATGGATTGATCCAGCCAAGTGAATACGCAACTTTGTGGCTGACCGCGCTGCAAGTCACGGTCGTGTTCATGTTTGTTTCCTACGCAGTCGCCGGTCCTGCCGTATTGGCCGATATCGTGGACTACGGCAGCTTGCGTTTCGGGGGGGATTACGCCGGCACCTATTATTCGTTCTACCTGCTGTTGTACAAGGCGGTTCCACAGGTCGGCGGTGCGATCGGGCTGGCCCTTGTTGGCTGGTTTGGATTTGACCCACAACTGGCTGAACAAACGCAAACAGCGAGATTCGGCCTGCTGTTCACATTCAGCCTGTTCCCGGCTGCACTGGTATTAATTGCGGCCCCGCTGATCTGGTATTTTCCGATCAATGCCGGACGGCAACGCATTATCGCACAACGACTTGAAGCCAGACGATCAAGAAAAGGCCAATCTGACGAATCTTTTCCGGAGTCTGGAGCATCCGGTTTCCAGAAATCATAAATAGGGTTTGAGGATAACTTGTTTTAGTGCGTCTCCACTCTTGGGACGATCATTTTTGAGGGTTTTCACATGAGGAGAGTTGCTATTATGAATCGCGCCAGAGCTATTATTGGTTGGTCTTTGTTCTTTTCTTGCGGGTTTCTCTGCAGCTTTTCCGCGTTTGGCCAGGAAGCCGAGCAGGAAGAGTACGGGGTACTGGAAGAGGTTATTGTTACGGCACAGAAGCGCGCAGAAGCGCTGATTGATGTGCCTATGTCCATCAGTGCGTTCACCAACAACATGTTGGCAGACATGGGTGCAGTGGAGTTATCCGATTTCCTTCAGGCGGCTCCCGGCGTCGGCATTATCGACGACAAATCTGGTACCCAGAACATCCAGATCCGTGGTATCAATTCCGTTTACGGTAACGCCACCGTGGGTTACTACCTGGATGAGCTCCCATTCTCACTCATCGGCAATACCCAGGTCCCCGATGTGCGCACCTATGACCTGGAACGGGTTGAGGTTTTGCGTGGGCCACAAGGCACACTTTACGGTGATGGCTCCATTGGCGGCACCATCCGTATCCTTACCAAGGATCCGGTATACGACGCTTACCAGGCAGATGGGGAAATCGATGGCATGCTTACGCACCACGGAGATTCCAGTTGGGCTGCCAAGGGCATGCTTAATGTGCCCTTTGCCGACGGCAAGGCAGGCTTTCGGCTGGTGGCCACACAGGAAGATTTTGGTGGTTGGGTGGATAACACAACAACCGGCACTAATGATCAGAATAGCCGTGACATCACAAACCTGCGTGCAAAAATGGGCTTCTCACCAGTGGACAACCTTGATGTCATCGTGTCGTGGTGGCATACCTCGCAAAACGTAGACGCCGGCGCTACGTCCCTTCCCGGATGGATTACACCGGATGCACCCGAAGCCACGGGCGTGGATTACGACCTTTACAGCATTACAGTCCGCTACGGATTCGACTCTTTCGATCTGCTCAGTGCTTCGTCCTGGATGGACTATTCCGATGATTATTTGACGGACTTCTACGGCGCTCCATTCACCATCGATAATGCTATTGATGCATTTTCCCAGGAACTGCGCCTGACTTCCAATAGCGAAGGCATGTTCCGCTGGACGACCGGCTTTTTCTATCGTGGACTCAAGCAGAACACTTACCTCGACCTCGCAGCATTTGCCATCACCCAGGATATTGACCAGCAGAGTGATTCCTGGGCCGTTTACGGTGAAGGCACCTGGACGGTTCTGGACGACAAGCTGGACCTGACCCTGGGTCTGCGCTACTTCAACGATGACCGTAAATACACCGAAGCACTGGACCCCTTCCTGCTTGATCTTATCGAGAACCAGTACCCGGACTTTACCGGCTCTTCGGATGTTTCTTTTGATAATACCAGCCCCCGTTTCAATATTGCCTATCGCGCAAACGATGATTGGATGGTGTACACCAATGTCGCCAAGGGTTTCCGCTCCGGTCAGTTACAGCCTTTGATTTCGGTGGCATTCGCTGTGCTCGGCGGCGTGGAGATTCCTCTAGGCATCGACCCGGAAACGCTGTGGAGTTATGAATTTGGCACCAAGGGAACGCTCGCTGACGGCCGTGTCACTCTCGAAGCGGCGGTTTTCTACAATGACTGGAAAGACCAGCAGGTGAACGCCGTCGTCAATCAAACACCCAGGGTATCCGCCCTGATCAACGGTGGAAGCGCGCAATCCACAGGTATCGAACTCAGCATTATGGCGGCTCCGATTGCTGGACTGACCCTTCAATTCACCGGAAACTACGTGGATGCCCAATACACTGAAACTGTACCCGGTACGCCAATCGTTGATGGCGACCCCATAAGCCAGGTTCCCGACTGGACACTGTTCGGTGGGGCCACCTATCGCTGGCAGATGACCGGCAGCGTGGGTGGCTTTGTGAATGGCAATGCGCAGTACACGTCGAAACGCTACGACCCGGTTAACCAGGCAACTCCATCTGATGCGATGACCCTTCTTGGCTTGCGGTTCGGCGTTGAGTGGGATCGCTGGAGCGCCTACCTTTACGGCGACAACCTGACCGACGATGACGGCGCGATCAATGCGTCTTCGTTCATGGGTCAGGTGGCTTTGCGCCCGCGCCCGCGCTCCTTTGGGTTAACCTTGCGCTACGCCTACAACTAAATAGCCAGGCCAGGCATGGCTAGGACAGAGGCAGAAACGCTCAACAGTGCTTCTGACGGGCTTTTGCAGTACCGGCTCCAACGTGAGCCGGTACTGAAACCAGGCACCGGTCGCCTCATCGAAACCACTATCAGGCAAACGGCGTTGCAATGATCAGTAACAATACCAGAGTGGGCAACCTTCTCCGCGATACCCTTGTGTGGGACAATCACGGGTGCATGCCATTGCGCCCCGGTGACTCCAGCTTTCTGCCGCAACTGGCCCGTTACCGCGCATCCGGGGTAGATACTATCAGCCTGAACGTCGGTTTTGATGCGCTGCCCTGGAAGAATACGCTGGGCGTGCTCAATCACTTTCGCGAGTGGCTAATGGCTCGTCCGGAGGAGTACGTGCTGGTTGACAAGGTAGATGACGTCATCCGCGCCAGGACCGAAGGTAAGCTGTCCGTCAGTTTCGATATTGAAGGCGGTTCATCCCTGGACGGGGAATTGAGCAGGGTTTCCAGGTACTACGAACTCGGCGTGCGCTGGATGCTCATGGCTTATAACCTGAACAATGATTTGGGTGGAGGTTGCCAGGATGACGACAGGGGCCTTACCCCATTTGGAAAGGAAGTCGTCGCAGAAATGAATCGTGTAGGTATGGTAGTGTGCTGTAGCCATACAGGGTTTCGTACCACCATGGAGGTGATGGAACTCAGCAACAAACCTGTCATTTTCTCCCATTCAAACCCTCTGGGTGTATGGACCCACAAGCGCAATATTTCAGACGAGGCCATCAAGGCCTGTGCGGCAACCGGTGGGGTTGTTGGAATCAACGGTATAGGCGATTTTCTGGGCGCTAATGATTCACGCAGTGAAACGTTTGTGCGGCACGTTGACTACGTGGCAGAACTGGTTGGTATCGAACATGTGGGGTTGGCGCTTGACTACGTATTCGACATTCAGGAACTGGAAGATTACCTGGCCGCCCATCCGGAGGTCTTTCCCGAACAGCATGAATTTTCTGATGGTATCAACATGGTATCACCTGAACAGTTGCCAGAAATTGTGGCGGGACTGGTGGGACTTGGTTACAGCGATACGGATCTGGCCGCCGTGCTCGGCGGAAACCACTTGAGAATTGCAAATCAATGCTGGACCTAAGAATGGCATCAAGCCTGGAGTAAAAAATGACTGACACACTTTATGAATTTCTTAGTCTGGACTACAGCGGATTGATCATCGCCCTGGTACTGCTGGCGATTTCGCTACTGATTTTGCGAAGGCAACTCTCTGGTTTTCGGAAGTGGCTGTTGCGCATGGTTGTCCTGGCATCCCTGGTGCTTGCCGTCGGAGCAGTGAGTCACTTGTTTCGTGTGATGCAGGCAGAAAAGGACTATCCTGCACCCGGGAAAATGGTGGATGTCGGCGGCTTCAGCATGCATGTATTTGCGGAAGGGCCAAAGGATGGAAATACAGACGGCCCGGCGATCGTCTGGTTCCCCGGCTCGCACGTTGGCAGCCTGGCTTTCTGGCATTTTCACAGCAGTGTGCGCGACCAGGTCCGTTCCATCATGGTGGACCGGCCAGGTACCGGATGGAGTGACACCGGCCCCTTCCCCCGCACAACAGCACGCGAAGCCGACGAGGTGATGCGTGCCCTGGAGGCAGCCGGAGAACAGGGGCCGTTTATCTGGGCAGGCCATTCCTTCGGTGGGTTACTTGCCGCAAATATTGCACGCCGATACCCGCAGCAAACAGCCGCCGTTGCTTTATTGGATCCGACCCCGCTGGATGTGCTGTTCTACGGCGCAGACAAGAAAGGTCTGGCGTCCTGGTACCGATCACAATTCTGGAGCGGTATTCGACGTATTTTCGGCTTTTATCGATTCACACCGCCTGAAAAACCCACCTATGGTGAGGCCGTTGAAGAGTCTGGGGAAGAGCGCCCTGAGGTAATTGTTAGCCTCGACAAAAATGCGGACGCCGTGGTTCTCTCGGTTGAAACTCATGCGGGCGTCAGTTTCGCCAATGCGTCCATTCTGAAGGAACTGGCCGCCCATGGCCTGGTTGACCGCGCCTGGGATACGGTGGTCTTCGACGGTGAACTGGATGGGCTCCCGCTCTACCTGATTGCGCCCGGTGAAGACCCATCCACGATTGTGTATGCGGAGCAAGTCCTGGGTGCTAACGCCATCGCGCAACGTTTTGCAGACTTCCTGACGGCCGCTCGCGAACGCTTCATGGCGGCCTCGAACCTATCGAAACGCATTTATGCACCGGAAGGCACCGGACATATATTCCCGTCCCAGGCGCCTGAGTTCGTCACACAAACCCTGCTTCGGATTGCCCGCGATGTTTCCGGGGTTACCGATATTGACGATGAGACCTACAGCCAACTAACCACGAACTGGCCTGGGCCATACGGTGGTTTGCCACCGGTCGACCTGGTGACACCTGCGACACTGGAAGCTGCCTACCGCAGGGCGGTGCTTGAAAATCGCGCTGAAGTTTTAACCATCGCCAACAACCCCGAGCCGCCCACGTTTGAGAACACCGTTCTGGCGCTTGAATCCAGTAGCCGTGCGTTGAGTAGAATTGAAGCCGTATATACTATATTTACCTCGACCAACAATACCCCGGAAATTGCCAAAGTGGCTGCGCGGGTTTCTCCTCTCGGCGCGGAACTGAAGGATGAAATCGCCCATAACGAAATACTTTATGCGCGTGTTGAGTCGGTATATTCCGGCCTGCCTGATTCCGCCCCGACTCCACAAGCCCGGCGCCTGGTGACTGTCATTCGCGATGGCATGCGCCATCGGGGTGCTGATCTGAACGCCAAAGACAAGGTTAGGCTGGAAGCCATCAATGGCCGGCTGGCCGAATTGCGGTCACGTTTTATGCAGAACGTCATGAGGGAGGAAGGCACCCTGGTAGTGTTTATTGATGATGAGTCCGGAATGGAAGGCATGAACGAAACCGAGCGGGCGGCTGCCAAGACCGCTGCAGAAAAGCTTGACCGTCCAAATTCCTGGGCAATACCAATTGCCCGCCCAACAGTTTGGCCCTTCCTGACCAAGGCAGAATCCAGAGATATTCGAGAGGAGGTCTGGCGCAATTGGTCAACCCGCGGAGCGAATCCGGGCGACAGCGACAACAGGCCGGTGATGACTGAAATCCTTAAACTGCGAGGCGAGAAAGCAAGGTTGCTGGGGTTTCCAACGTTTGCTCACTATCAAACATCGGCTCGCATGATCGGCAGCCCGGAAGCTGCTCTGAAGCTGATGACCAACACCTGGGACTTGCTGATGGCACCAACCCTGGACGAAATTGCGGAAATGCAAGCCATTGCCAACGCAGAAGGTGCGGATTTCGAATTGCAACCCTGGGACAGGTTGTACTACGGCGAGAAGCTCAGGCAGCAGAAATTTGATCTCAACAGTGAGGCAGTGAAACCCTATCTCGAACTCAATAACGTGGTTGATGGCATGTTTTGGGCCGCCGGGCAGATCTATGGCTATTCTTTCCGGGAACTTGACGATGTTCCGGTGATCGCCAGTGAAATCCGCGTGTTTGAAGTGTCCCGCAATGGTGAAGTTGCAGGCGTTTTGTGGCTTGATCTGTTCCAGCGCACCGGCAAGGGCCCGGCTTCATGGGTATCCCAGTACCGTTCGGCTGAGAGCCATGACGGAGAAGTGTTACCCCTGGTTGCACTGCATTCGGCTGCGACCCCTTCGCCCGATGGTGGCCCGGTCCTGGTTCCCTGGGAACGCGCCAATGTTATCTTCCACGAATTCGGGCATGCCCTGCATATGCTGTCAAACGGTGCCGATTACCCTTCACTGGGTAGCATCACGGTCCCTTGGGATTTCATCGAAGTGCCTTCACTGCTGAATGAGCGCTGGCTCCTGGATCGAGTGGTTTTGAAACGGTTTGCGCGTCATTATGAAACCGGTGAGCCCATGCCCGACGAGTTGATCGAGCGCGTTGAGGCAGCCGCCAAGCACGACCGCGTGTTCAGTGCCACCCTGAATTTCCTGGGGACCGCCATTGTCGATATGCAACTGCATTTGATGGCCGACGGACGTCAGATCGATGCCATCTCTGAGGAAAAACGCATCCTCGAAGAACTGCAACTTCCGCAAGCAATTGACCTTGTACTTTACGTGCAACATGCCTTCCACACGTTTAACCAGGAATATGCGGCCGGCGTCTACACCTACCTGCTATCTGACGTTATTGCCGCAGACATTGCGGAGGCTTTCGTGGCAGCACCGGGCGGCTTGTATGATCCTGACATGGCCAAGCGCTACTTCGACTCGATCCTCTCGGTAGGCAACACGGTGCCCGCTGACGAGGCGTTTCGGAATCTCATGGGTCGCGACCCGGATCCCGGCGCCCTGATGCGGCGTTTCGAGTGAGGAAATCGACAAGATTGTAGATGCCGTCCGCAATGCCGTTAGCACCGTACCGGCACGCTAAGAGGATTCAATGAAAGGATATTCAGCACTATCAGTTATCAGGAATGCGCTGAGCGGGCACCGGAAATGGAAGCCCGTCTGGCGGCATGTCACACCGAAAAAGCATTACGACGTGGTCATAATTGGCGCCGGTGGGCATGGACTCGCCACTGCTTACTATCTCGCCAGAGATCACGGCATCAGGAATATCGCAGTACTCGAAAAAGGCTACCTGGGGGGTGGTAACACGGGTCGCAATACCCAGGTCAGTCGATCTAATTACTTCTGGCCACAGAGCTCTGCATTTTTTGATCGTTCACTTCAGCTTTTTGAAGGGCTGAGCCAGGACCTGAATTTCAATATCATGCTCAGCCAGCGCGGAATATTGACACTTGCGCACAACCATCATGAACTGGATGGTATACGTCGCTGGGCGAACGCCATCATGATCAATAATATCGATTCTAAAGTTTTGTCTGCGCCTGAAGTCAAAGAACTGATGCCACTCATCAACCTCAATTGCCGCTTTCCCATTCATGGCGGTTTCATTCAGCGCCGGGGTGGGACTTCACGTCATGATGCCGTTAGCTGGGCTTATGCGCGTGCTGCCAGTGATCTTGGTGTAGACATCATTCAGCAATGCGAGGTCACCGGCATCAAGGTTCGATCGGGGGCTGTCACCGGGGTTGAGACGACAAAGGGTATGATAGCTGCCAACCGGGTCAGTATTGCAGTCGCCGGACATACAAGTGTGCTTGCAAAGATGGCTGGGTTTCGTGTACCAGTCACCAGTATGTCTCTACAGGCAATGGTCAGCGAACCGGTCAAACCCTGTCTGAATACCGTTGTTCTATCCCCTGTCATCCACGCATACGTCAGTCAGTCGGATCGCGGTGAAATTGTCATCGGGGGCGGTGCTGATATCTACAACAGCTATGCGCAACGCGGTGGTATTCCAAAACTGGAAGAATGCATTTCGTCGGTAGTGGAATTATTCCCGGCATTCAGTCACTTACGCTTGATGCGGCAATGGGCGGGCATTGTTGATGTCACACCTGATACCACACCCATCATGGGCAAGACCCCGGTGGATAACCTCTATATCAGCGGTGGTTGGGGTACCGGCGGCTACAAAGCAATCCCGGCAGGTGGAGAAACCATGGCTTACACGATTGCCAATGATCAGCCGCACCCGCTGATTGAGGGTTTTGGACTTGAACGTTTCAAGATCGGGGCACTCATCAATGAAGGCGCCGCTTCAGGAGTATCACACTGATGTTACAGATTCCGTGCCCCTATTGCGGTTGTCGTGACGAATCAGATTTCTCGTTCGGAGGTGAGTCACATGTTAGCCGGCCATTGCCCGACTCGTCTGATGCCGAATGGTCGGACTATCTATTTAACCGGGAAAATCCGAAAGGCATCCATTACGAACGCTGGTTGCACAGCTACGGCTGCGGGCGCTGGTTCAATCTTGCCCGGGATACCGTGACCCACCAAATACACGCCGCTTACAAAATGGGTGAACCAAAACCCGATCTGGCAGATGTGGGTAACGACTAATGGCCAGGACACAAACAAACAGGCTGGATCAGGGCGGACGAATTGATCGAAATACGCCGCTATCTTTTGAGTTCAATGGCAAAGTACTTCAGGGCTACCAGGGTGACACCATTGCCTCAGCTTTACTCGCGAATGGTATCAGTACAATCAACCGAAGTTTCAAATATCACCGGCCACGCGGTGTTATCTCGGCCGGTGTGGAAGAGGCAGGTGCCCTGCTGACGGTCTCTGACAACGATGGTGAGGCCATTGTCGTACGCTCAACCATCCGTGCGTTGACTGACGGAAGCCAGGTTAAAAGCCAGAACTGTTTTCCCGGCATCAATTTTGATCTGGGGCGCATTATCGATTTCACGCATAAACTGTGGCCGGCGGGTTTTTACAATAAGACGTTCAAATGGCCAAACTGGCATTGGTACGAGACGTCAATTCGCCGTATGGCCGGGCTCGGGAAGCTGCCTGAAACGGCTGACAACAACAAATACTTTCATCACAACCTGCATTGTGATGTCCTGATCGTTGGCGCTGGCCCGGCGGGGCTCGCGGCAGCGTTAAGTGCGGCAGCGAGTGATGCAAGGATATTAATCGTCGAACAGGATCATGAAATTGGTGGAGGTCTGCTGAGGCATCCTGCAACGATTGATGGGCTTGATTCGGATACCTGGATCGATAGAACAAGGGCCACGCTCAAAAACTCCTCCAACGTAACCATTATGACTTCCTCTACGGTCTCTGGTTACTACGACCACAATGTTCTCACCATCACTGATCGGTCAAGCAATGGCATTAAACGGTTCTGGAAAGTGCGCTGCGGGGAAGTGGTTCTGGCTACCGGTGCTATCGAGCAACCACTGGTCTTCATGAATAACGACCGTCCCGGCATCATGCTTGCCGGTGCGGCAATGGAGTATGTCAATCGCTATGCGGTGAGGCCGCGTGACTCGATGGTCGTGGCTACGAATAATGATTCTGCCTATACCGTAGCATTCACCCTGCACGACAAAGGCGTAAAAATACCTGCAATAGTCGACGTACGCCGGAAAGTAGCTGATAACCTGGCCCATCAGGCTATGCAGCGCGGTATTACGATACTGTCGGGTTGGGTAATCACCGACACAATGGGTGGCAAAGGTCTTGTCAAGGTTCGGATGGCTGCCCTCGCACCTGACAATAAATCCGTCGAAAACGCGACCACTGAGATCAAATGCCAAGGTATCGCAATGTCCGGTGGATTTAATCCCACCGCACACCTGTACTCCCAGGCGGGTGGAAAGCTCGTCTATGATCCAACACTCGCCTGCTTCCTGCCAGGAAATTGCCAACAGCGGGTAATGGTTGCCGGCGGGGCGAATGGGAAGTTCATGCTCTCTGATGCAGTTGCCGAAGGGGCACAGCTTGGTGCTCGCGCCGCCACCAGGGCCGGCTATGAATGTGTGCCAGTTGCTGTTTTAACCCCGGCAACGGATAGCTACAAGCTTGAAGCCATGCGTATTACCCCGGCAGGTGACAGCAGCCGTCAGTGGGTAGATTGGTTGCATGATGTTACGGTCGCTGACATTGAATTGGCCGCGCGCGAGAATTTCGTCTCTGTCGAACACATGAAACGCTACACCACGACCGGCATGTCAGTCGACCAGGGTAAAACCAGTAATCTGAATGCGATCACGATTTTGGCTGATCTTACCAACAGCCCTATCGGGAAGGTTGGCACCACGACATTCAGACCTCAATTCATGCCAGTATCCATGGGTGCAATCGCCGGTCAACGCCACGGAAATTTGTATAGCCCGGCACGTTTACTACCTGCCCACGACTGGCATGCAAACCACGGGGCAATATTTGAAAACTACGGTGCCTGGAAACGCCCCGAGTACTACGCGACAAATGGCCGGAACCGGGAAACCGCCATTCGTGAGGAGGTTTTGGCACTACGCCGAAGTGTTGGGTTTTTTGATGGATCGCCGCTGGGCAAGATTGAAGTAAAGGGTCCCGATGCGGGTGAATTTCTTAATCGTATATACGTCAACAATGTACTGACCCTAAAGCGGGGCCGTATTCGTTACGGAATCATGCTTAACGAGAACGGCATCATTATCGATGACGGCGTCTTCGCGAGACTGGAGGATAATTTATACCTGGTCAGTACCACAGCTGCCGGTGCGGACCGGATCTCGGCCTGGCTCGAGGAATGGCACCAATGTGAATGGCCTCATCTCGAGTTGATCATCTCTCCAGTGACCTCCCAATGGGCAGTGATTACGCTGGCGGGTCCGGGTTCACGGGAATTACTGCAAAGCGTTGACTCAGATATTGATTTCTCAGTTGGAGCCCTGCCACATATGGCACTGACGACAGGCACAATCCTTGGTATCGAAGCACGCATTCAGCGAGTCAGTTTCACCGGCGAAATGAGTTTCGAGATCAGTATCCCGGCGCTACATTCACAAACCCTCATTGAACATTTTTTTGAAATCGGTGGCGATAATATCGAGCCCATAGGAATCGAAGCCTTGCTCGTTCTGCGGACAGAAAAAGGCTATATGCATGCAGGAACCGACACGGATGGTACAAGCAACGCTCTGGACGCCGGGTTTGATGGAATTGTTAGCAAGAAGCAAGCTGACTTTGTTGGCAAACGCTCTCTTTGTCGTGCTGAAGACCAGAGAAAAGACCGCCGACAGTTTGTTGGGATTGAACCGTTGGATAAAAATGAAAACTTGCGGGCAGGTGCTCATTTTATCACTTCTGAAGCAAAAACCCGCCGCAGCGAGGGCATGGTCACGTCGGCCTGTTTCAGCCCGACGCTGCGGCAGACTATCGGTCTTGGTTTGCTGGAACGTGGTTTTGAACGCAAAGGTGAAACCGTAACAATTTTTGATGAAGGGCGAACATTCAAAGCACGAGTTGTAAACCCGGTCTTCTACGATACTACCGGGGAGAAAATGAATGGCTGAACATGCTGGTTTCAAGCTCAAGCAAATCGACGGCCGGGCGATTGTCCGGTTACGTGTTCGCCCGGATGCCGCACACACCGCTTCAGAGACCATGCAACTTCCTCAACAGGCCCTGCAATCCTCGAGCGGAGATCCGAATGCCCATTGGTTGGGACCGGATCAATGGCTGTTGACCAGCAAGAATACCTCCGTCGCCGATATACTCATTAATATTGATGAGGCATTGTCAGGTCAGTTGTATTCAGCGACTGACATAACTTGTGCACTGAACTGTCTATCCTTAACGGGTCCAACCGCCCGGACGGTGCTGGCAATGGGGTGTGGCATTGATATGCACCCGGATTCATTCCCTACTGGCCGCTGTGTCCGTACACGTTTCGCACAGGTACCGGTATTGATCGTTGCCAGTGGGGATTCTCATTTCGATCTGTATGTCGACCGAAGTTATGCCCAATATCTATTTGAGTGGATCGAAAGTGCAGGTGAAGACCCAATGACATGTTCTCGCCCTGATTTGTGATATTTTCGGGTACTAACTAATCTGCACCTGTTCCATCTCAAGCACCAGGCGTAGCAGAAGCTCCAGCACATAATCAACTCTGTCCAGGTGCGTTCTAAAATGCAAAACCGCCAGCCGTAATACGAATTTATCATCTATTCTGGTCGAGCTTATAAACACTTTGCCATCCGCACGCACGGCTTCAATCAGGCGCTCATTGAATGTATTGGCATCACCCTGTGCCGGAATATAGCGGAAAGTGACCACCGATAACTCCGGGTAGGGACCCATCTCCCATCCCGGTGCATTTTCCAGTTGTTCATAAAAGTATCGTGCCAGCCAGATTTTCTCAGACAGGGCCGCGCGAAAAGGTGCCACCCCGAATAGCTTTAAAGGCAACCAGAAGCGTAAGCCCCTGAATGGCCGGGTCAGTTCCAGGGACAAATCTGCTGGTGAATAGTGTCCCCCGGTGATCCTGGCATCCTGCATATAATCTGCCTGGTAAGCCTGTGATCGCGCCAGCCACTGTACGTCCCTGACCAGAACCGCTCCCGATCCGTACGGAAGAAACATACCCTTGTGTGGATCCAAAACAATGGAGTGTGATCTATCCAGGCCCCGCAATACTTGCCTGCCCTCATCGCACAACAGAAAAAAACCACCATAGGCGGCATCGACATGCAGCCATAACCCATGTTGTTCCGCCAGGTCCGCTATGGCATCAACTGGATCAACGGCCCCGGTATCAGTGGTACCCGCCGAAGCTGTGATCAACCACGGCCGCAAACCGGCAGCTTGATCTTCCTCGATCATTTGTTCCAGCGCAGTCACGTCCATCCTGAAGAAAGGGTCCATGGGTACCAACCGCTTTTTACACTCGGCCAGGCCTGCAGCACGCAGCGCTTTGTCTATGCAGTGATGGGCATCTGCAGTAATGTAAACACAGCTGTTTTCTATGTCCCGGGCACGGATACGCATCGTTTCCCGCGCCGTCACGATGGCCGTCAGGTTAGCGATACTGCCACCCGAGGTCAGGTCCCCACCAGAATTTGCGGGGTATCCAACCAGTTCCGTCATCCACTGCACCAACAACCGCTCCATATTTGCAGCGCCGGGAGACGCAAATGAAACACCGGAATAGCGATTGCTTACATCGGCCAGGAAATCACCCAAAGCAGATGGATACATCCCACCACCGGGTATGTATCCCATCTGGCCACCGGAAGCAGCGTTAATGCCTACACCGGTAACTGCTGTGTCGAGCATTTCCAGCAAACCGGATAAATTTCCAGCCTGTTCGTCAAATGGCTGTTCCAGGAGTTTGCTACGGCTCTCGTCAGGCTCAAAAGCATTCATTTCGGGTAGTCTGTTCAAAAATGATTCAGCATAGGCTACCGCTTGCGCAGTCATTTCTCCGCGCTGGCTTGCGGATGGGTCGAGCCCTGCAGACGCCTGTTCAAGTTTTTTTAATTTATTCAGCATTTTGGAACCTGTTAATTTGGGAAAAGCTTCGTGCTGGCAATCTTCGTCCGTCTACTTCCGTTAACGTGAAAGTGCCGTTGCCCGGGTTAATCTCCCAAGCCAGGTTCGGGTGAGAAGTGTGTCTCGAACTTATCAGGTAAATCATCGAATTCGGCAGGGTCTTCGGCAGGCTTTCTACGTTGCGTGACCCGCGGCCATTTCTGGCTGTATTCCAGGTTAAGCCCCAGCCAGGCCTGGGCTGACTCTTCCGTGTCCGGCAACACGGCTTCAATCGGGCATTCAGCTTCGCAAACACCGCAATCAATGCACTCGTCCGGGTGGATGACCAGCATGTTTTTGCCTTCGTAAAAGCAGTCGACCGGGCATACCTCCACGCACTCCATGTATTTGCACATGATGCAGTCTTCAGTAACAACGTAGGTCATTCGATAAAGGTCGCTATCTGGTCCAGGGGTTTCTTGATTTTTGCAGCGGCAGGCACAGTTGCATCGTCTGCCGGGAAGCCTGTAACCAAAAGAATGAATGCTCTTTCGTTATCCGGCCGGTCGAAAATCTCATTGAGAAACTTCATTGGGTTGGGTGTGTGCGTCAGCGTCGTCAAACCCGCATTGTGCAGCGCATTGATCAGAAATCCGGTAGCAATCCCAACGGACTCGGGCACGTAATAATTCTTGCGCAAATTTCCCTGCTCATCGAGACCGCGGCGCTGGGCAAATATGGCAATCAACCACGGTGCCACATCAAGAAACGGCTTATCCGCATCTGTACCAATGACCTCCAGGTGTTCCAGCCAATCTTCTCCGGCGCGCCCGGAGTAAAAGGCCCGCTCCTCAATTTCGGCGGCCTCGCGAATTCTGTGCTTTATTTCCGGGTTGCTCACACATACAAAGTACCAGGGCTGGTGATTGGCCCCATTCGGCGCGGTCCCTGCTGCCTTGATACAAGTCTCGATAACATCACGTGGAACCGGTCTGGACGAGTATTGACGGACTGTGTGCCTTTGACTGATGAACTCATAATACTGGAGCGCGCGCTCACGCATCTCAATTTCGGATAAGTCTTGCCGGTCCGGCAAAGGGATGGGCTGATAGCCTGTCATTGAAACGGCACTCCTGATTTTGTTGAAAAAACTACGACCCTCTTAGAATACTGTGGCGGCCATGAAAAGGAATTGCGTTTTTTACGTAGATATGAAAATAAAAGGGAATAAATCTCTTGAAATAATAGTATATTGAATAATATTTGTATCAACTGACTAGAGTGAGCGTAATTATGTCTATGGGCGACAAAGAATACCGGGTGGACAGGACCGATTTACGCATACTTCGCGCCCTGCAAAACAATGCCCGTGCGCCACTGCATGAACTGGCAGAAACAGCCCACCTGTCGGTCTCACAAACGCAACGCAGAGTCCGACAATTGGAAAATGCAGGTGTTATCCAGGGTTATTCCGTTCGTATCAATGCACTCGATGTCGGCTTGAATGTTGTCGCCTATGCCGAAATCACACTGGCGAGGCAAGACACCGAGTCAGCAACTCGCTTTCACGAAGCAGTGCAATCCATACCCGAAGTGCAAGAGTGTCATCGCGTCAGTGGCACTGCAGATTACCTTCTGAAAATCCTTGCGCCGGATCTGCCGGGTTATTCCAGTCTTGCGCAACGGACCATCCTTGCCATTCCCGAAGTCGATAAGATCACTACCATGATCGTTTTTGAATCTGCCAAGAACACCAGTGAAATCCCACTGGGATATGCTCGACCCTAATTACCGGTGCAGAGACTACAGGAATCGCAACAACCCACAGGGGACAGCCTGGTAGTCTGTGTCAGTTTTGGCTGCTTGCGTGAGGCTTAGGGGACATTGCGCGTCTTCTTTACAACCCAGATATTCAGAGTTCAATTTAATGTCCAATTCAACTACTGTGATCCATTCCTTGTCCCGTAATTGCGCCCTTTCCTTGTTCAAGCCGTTATTGGGTTTTGTAATTCTGTGCCTCGCACTGGCTACTCACGCTCAAGCGGAAAGTGAAGCCCTGGTCGTTCAGCAACAGTTTCTCAAATGGGCAAGCGAGAACCTGCACCCGATTGCTTCGGTCTCAGCCGCGGCCTCTACCTCGGAGCTTGAACCTCTTCGAAACATGATCGGTGAGGCTGAAGTGGTGTCATTTGGCGAAGGACTGCATGGAGGCGCTGAACCGCTCGATATCCGCAATTACATGTTTCGTTACCTGGTGGAGCAACTGGGCTTCTCTGCCATTGCCATCGAGTCCGGTTTCAGCGAAGGTCTGGCCGTGAACGAATATGCGCTGGGCGGACCGGGTGAACTTGACGAGATAGTAGCTCAAGGGTTCGGCTATGGCTTCGGCACCTTTCCGCAGTCATCAGCGTTGATTAAATGGATACGAACGTACAACGAAGCAGTAGAAGATGGTGGCGAAATCGAGTTCTATGGCTTTGACGCTCCCCCAGGCGACCCAAAAATGGCGATCGAGTATGCCATGGGCTACCTGGACAAAGTTGACCAGAAGGCCGCCGACGAACTGCGTGTCCGGGTTGGTACGCTGTTGCCTATGCTCAACCTCAATCGGTTTGGCCAGGCACCCAATCAGTACGCTGAACTGTCGCAGGAACAAAGGGACCGGCTAACAGCGGCCATTGCCGATATGAATACTCTTTTCAAAATAAACCAGGGAACCTACAAACTTCTGAGTTCACCCCAGGCATATGAACTGGCATACCAATCAGCGGTGGTAGCGGCGCAGGTTGATGAATACTTGCGACAGGTTCCTGTTGGGTGGACGCCGCAAGCGGGTATAGCGGCCATCAGTGGAACAATCGTGGTCAGTGACCGCTCCAAGGCAGACAACTCACACTGGGTCAAAGAACAGCAGGGGTCTGGAGGCAAAGTCCTGTTGTTTGCTCACCGTGATCACACTGCAACAGCACCCGTAACCGTGACCATCCCGGAGGGAAACCCATTTGGCTTGCCACCTGCCGTAATGTCCATGCCGCCGATGATGGGCATGTTTTTGCAACCCAGGTACCAAGCCAATCTGGTTAGCATCGTTAACCTGCTGGCCGAGGATGTAAGCCGCTGTGGAATGGAACGAGAGCTGGCTCCGGAAGGCTCACTTGAGGCGCTGCTGGCCAGCCTTGGTCCGGAGTATTTTCTGCTGGATTTGCGCACCGCGCCACCGGAAGTTGCACTTTGGTTGAGTGAGTTTCGCCAGTTGTATGGCCTGGATATGCCCGACTCAATAAGTGTCGGCAAGGCTTTTGACATCATATTTTTTTCCCGCAGGGTTAGCCCAGCCGTGCCTTGCCCATGAACAGCGTTTGTAGGGGTGACGGCGCTACCGCCTGGTACGCGCTATTTCGCCAATTCGTACAAATATTTTACGTATGACAACACGGCACCGTCCCAGCCCTCAACCTCCGGGTTGATGGATTCGATCACGAAGTACTCGTCAGGCGCGAGTGCGGCTTCCGCCGTCATGTCCGGCACCAGCCGCAAGTCCAGTTTCGCCTCTGCCCGGTGCGGCAGAACCGTCTTGCCGCCAGGCCCGGTGTAGCCGGCGACCAGGCCTTCAATATTGATCGTCGGCTGGGATTCCAGGCGCTCCATGGCCTCGGCAAAGGGACTGTTGGCTGATACAGCAAATCCAGCATTTTCAAATAATTCTGCTGCTGAATCTTTAAGCAAATCATGTATTGTGCCTGTAGCACTATTGACCTTGAAGTCTGCCACAATCGAACTTGCCTGCGGCTAAAATGCGGTTTACCACCACGACATTAGAATTCAGGAACCATCATGTCCGTAGATTTGAAATCCAAATTATTACCATGCAAGGAAATGACCGCAGAACTTGAAGTATTTCTTAGCACATACTACACACGGACTGAACCTAACAAAATAGTCCATGGTGACGAATTGGTAGTTGAGTATTACGGTAAGAACAACAAGAACCATAGCCCAACAGAGGAGAGGAACTCATCATCTAAGTGGTCCGGCAGATTGGTGGCCGAGGTTTGTGTCAATTTTCAAGCACGGACGATTTATGCGTAAGAAACCGCCATGGTAACGGTTGGTTTTCTTCCGGGTCTCTTCACCCATTCTGTATTTCGAGCCATTGACACAGCAATATCGAGTAAAACTATTTCAGATCTATGTGACTAAAAAGTGACTAGTATATGAATGAAATTTTGTAAGTTATTGAAAAGATGGTGCCGGCACCAGGATTCGAACCCGGGACCTACTGATTACAAATCAGTTGCTCTACCAGCTGAGCTATACCGGCACATGGTATATCAGGGGGGTGGAATTTTATGTTTTGCGGGTCGCCAGTGCAATGATTTTAAACCGGGCTAGCGTCCTTCACCGGTTCCGTCGTCGTTTTCCGGTGCCTGTGGATCAACCTGGTTCGTTGTATCGTCCTTGAGCGGGACCGGTTCATTGGATACGGTAGGTTCCGGTCCTGTTCCGCCGTCGTTTTCCGTTGCCTGCGGGTCAGCCTGTTCCGTTGTATCGTCCTTGAGCGGGACCGGTTCATTGGATACGGTAGGTTCCGGTCCGGTTCCGTCGTCGTTTTCCGGTGCCTGCGGGTCAGCCTGGTCTGTTGTATCGTCCTTGAGCGGGACCGGTTCACTGGAAACGGTAGGTTCCGGTCCGGTGCCGACCGCCTGTTTCGGCGAGACTTCAACTTCCGCGGATGACTCACCTGTAACCTGTTCCGGTACCGACTCTACCTGTTCTGCGGGTGTTTCCCCGATGATTCTGGAGTCATCCGGAGCTTCAGCCTGGACCGCGACCGCAGCACTCTCTTCCCCCGGTGCCTCGGGCTCGGTTGGCATCAGCCCGGGGTCTAGTGTGGCCGCGGATGGCTCACCCGTAACCTTTTCCGGTACCGACTCTACCTGTTCTTCGGGTGTTTCCCCGATGATGCTGGAGTCATCCGGAGCTTGACCCTGGACCGCGACCGCACCACTCTCTTCCACCGGTGCCTGGGGCTCCGTTGGCATCAGCCCGGGGTCTTGTGTGGCCACGGTTTCCGTTTCGAGAAATCCAGTTTCAGGGCACGGCACCGGTCGCTGCATGAAATCATTTGGCCGGTTCTGCAGGTCCAGCGCAAGCAACCCGGAACCGGGATTCTGCTCGTAATCCAGCCAATAACGCGGTTCAGCCTGGCGCTGGACGCGCAGGATGGGTTGGTAGCCCCTGCTCTCGAGTCCCTGCTTGCGCTTCAGTGCATTTTCCTGGCGCATGAAAAAGCCCAGCGCGATGGCATTTTTCCATTCACCATCATAAATGATCTCGATATCGTTCAGACCCAGCGCCTGCAGCGATAGGAGTGCCTTGTTGGCCTCCAGCAGGGATGCATAAGGCGGCATGAATACCCCGTAACCTTTCTCCACCAGTGCCTCGGTCCGGCGCTCGCTGATACGGGTTGATACTTCCAGCAAGCGCTGGTGAACATCGTCCCGGTCCTCGCTCGAATGAAACGGGCCGAGGGTGTAGCACTGGCGGTTGCCGGACAACAAACCCTGATCCTCAACCATCTCGTTGAAAAGGTGAATGGTCGGGATGCCGGAGTCCCTGACCGTGGCCGGGGTGGTCCCGGTCTCAGGCTGGACGGGCGGCTTGCTGCTCTGGAAGCCCAGTAAAAGCAGGTTCGCGACCACCAGGCTGATGACAAATATTCTCAACATCGGCGCATTATATCTTTGTTTGACGCAAACTCACTTCGCCTGCGTAGAGCTTCAATATTTCCCTGCCGGTATCCAGCAGCAAGGCGCCGGCGGCATCGATGCCCCGCGCCGTTCCGTGGAGCACCCCGCTGCCGCTGAAAACCTCGATGGCCAGGCCCCGCAGTCCGTCATATTGCTCCCACGCTTCCCTGAAAGGCGTAAACCCCTGCGTGGCAAACAATTCGAGACCAGCCACCAGTTCATCCAGCAGCAGGCCGGCCAGCGTATTGCGCGAGCAACCCGGCAAGCGCGAATGCAGGTCCGTCCAAGGCTGGTCGATTGCATCGGTCAGGGCCGAAACCGGCATATGCACATTGATACCGACACCCAGCACCGCGTGACAGGGACCCTGCGAATCACCCTGCACCTCCACCAGGCAGCCGCACAATTTGCGCCCGTTGAGCGTGAGGTCGTTGGGCCATTTGACCCGATGCCCTTCGAGACCGGCGCGCTGCAGGGCCCGTGCCGTCGCCAGCGCCGTCACCAGCGACAGGCAACCCAGTTCCGCGAAGGCCTTATCGAACATCCAGCCCAGCGAAAGGTAGACATTCCTTGCGTACGGGGAATGCCACCGGCGACCGCGTCTGCCACGCCCGCCGCTCTGGTGTTCGGCGATGATGACGGCCGCGTGCTGCTCGGGGGCGGCCAGCCGGCGCATCGCGGCATTGGTTGAATCCAGCGAGGATACCAGCTGCAGGCCACGCAGTTTGCCGCTGGTCGCAGCACCCATGGCGGCCAGGATGCGCGCGCGGTCCAGCAGTTCGAGCGGCTCACTGAGCCGGTAACCTTTACCCGCGACCGCTTCGACCTCGATACCGAGTGCACGCAGGTTTTCGACGTGTTTCCAGACCGCCGTCCGGCTGCAGCCCAATTCATTGGCGATCGCCTCACCGGAACGGGTCTCTGTAGCTGACAGGTAAGCAGCCAGTTGTTGAATGATGGTGCTGCTCACGTACCCGGACCCGCCTGGCGTTTGCGCGAAAAAATCCGTATTCGCTCAAAACGGTTTTCGGTGCCGTTGCGCAATTTGCGCATATTTTCGCGATGGGTGAAGAGCAGGAACAAGGCCATGACAGCCGCAAAAACCATCAATGGATGGTTATTCATCGCCCAGGCCGCAGGTATCAGGCTGAAACCCGCCAGCACCGTTGCCAGGCCGACATAACCGGTCATGACCAGCGTGACCAGCCAGACCAACAACAGCGGCAGCAACAGCCAGGGTTCGATGACGAGCATCGCGCCCACCGCGGTCGCGGCGCCCTTGCCGCCGCGAAAACCGTGCCACAGCGGAAAGCAGTGTCCCAATACCGCCGCAAATGCACAGGCCATGACCAGCAGGTCCGGCGCCAGCACCGACGCCGGGCCGCCAAAATCGATGAGCGGAATCCAGCGGGCCGCGATAAAGCCCTTGCCGATGTCGATCACCACCACGCCCAGGGCAAACACCAGGCCCTGGGTGCGGAAGGCGTTGGTGCCGCCCGCGCTGCCGCTTCCCAGGCTGCGGATGTCCACCTTTTTGAGCCTGCCGAGCAGCAGGCTGCCGGAAACGGATCCCAGCAGGTAGGCCAGTAACACTTTCACGATCAATGCAGCCATATCAGTATTTTATTCAGTTCAGCTGTTGGGGTTGCGGCAGGAACCCGACCACCAGTCCGCCGGGCCCGAGGTGCACACCCAGCGCCGGCCCGGCCTCCGATATATGACAGGAATGGACACGCGTGTGCCGTTCCAGTATATACCGGCGCAGTTGCCGCGCGCCCTCGTGATTGGCCCCGTGTGCAATGAATACCCGATAGCTGGTATCCGCCTTCATTCTGCGCAGCGCAGATTTCCCCAGCGCTGCCGGCCTGGCGCCGATGCCGAGGGCAAAACCGGCCAGGCCGAAGCGGCCGTTTTTGGCCGTTATCAGCGGACTGATGTGCAGCAGATCGGTGACTTTTTTAACCCATGCGGGCAAGCGCCCGCCACGCACCAGGTAGGCCAGGTCGTCGGCCAGTCCGATCACGCGGCAACCCGGCGCGACCTCTATCAACAGTGTCTCAATTTCATCCAGCGTCATGCCCTGCTGCGCGGCCTGGGCAGCGACCACTGCGAGCAGGCCTTCGCCGCAGCTTGCGCTCTTCGAGTCATAAACACGCACCCGGCCGGCAAATCGCTCCGCCGCTGTACGCGCCGCCTGCGTCGTGCCGCTAAGCTCAGCCGACAAACCCACCGACAGGACCTCGTAGCCGTGACCGGTCAACAGATCGTACATGCGGACAAAATCCCCGACCGGCGGTTGCGAGGTCTTGGGACTCACGGCACTCGCTGCCAGCATGCGGTACAAATCGGCCGGCATCATCGACACGTAGTCGATGTATTCGGTCGCACCGAAATTGAGACGGGCCGAGACCATGTGGATGCCCAGACGCTCCTGTTCCTCGAACGGGATATCCGCCCCCGAGTCCGTCACGATCGCAACCTTGCCCGTTTGGTTCATCAGGCCGTGCTGACGTTTCATGTCGTCGGCTTTTTGCTGATGCAGTTCACCGAATTGCTCACAGGCCAGGTAAACCTCACCCGGGTTGTCGACATGGATATGCACCCGCACGCGTCTTTCGCCGCCAACCACGACCAGCGAACTGCAGTCCAGCTTTTCCAGTCTCTGCATGATCTCGGCACGGTCCAGGGAATCACCTTCCACGACACATTCCGTACAGAAGCGGTGCGTGCCCGGGGCCATTTCCATGAAGCTGCCGGCGGGTGGAAACGGCGCTTCGAAAGCGCTGGTCGCAGCGTTTGTATCACCGTGTTCGATATAATTCCAGATACCTTCCAGCAGATCCACGAACGCCTGGCCACCGGCGTCGACGACACCCGCCTGTTTCAGCACGGGTAACAGTTCAGGCGTGCGGGCGAGCGATTCCCTGGCGCGCTGAAGACCGTACTCGAACATCTCCCGGACGTCGTCCACCCCCTGCCGGTGTTTTTCCTCCAGCGCGGTTGAAAAATCCTCCAGCACCGTTGGCAGGGTTCCGGCCACCGGTTGCGACATGGCCGTCCAGGCCGCCCGGGCGCCGGCGCTGCTGGCTGCAGCAAGGTTCGCGGCAGTGATGTCCGAATCGTCCTGGAGCGCTTCGCTGAAGCCCTGGAAGTACTGCGCCATGATGGCCCCCGAGTTACCCCTGGAACCGTCCAGCGAGGCGTTGGCGATGCGGGTCATCAACTGCTTGATTGAAAGACCCCGGCCATCGCCCGCGGCTTCGTGTATGACCTTGAAACTGAATGCCATGTTGGTGCCGGTATCGCCATCGGGTACCGGGAAAACATTGATCCGGTCGATATACTCCCGGCGCTGAAAGAGACGCTGGATGGCGGCGGTCAGGACCTTCACCATGCGGGCAGAATTGATATAGGTGACAGCTTTGGTCAAAACAGAATATCCGCGTAGAAAGAACCGTCTAAAAGTCTAGCACGGAGTATTCGAAAATATTTCCTGTTGGCGAAAAATGCCGGATCTTGACCGCTTTCACAAAATCCCGGGGTAATTTCAAGCGCGCTTCAAGGCCGTGCCTTATGGCACATCTGGCATAAAAACTGCATCGGTACAATCGCAACCACAGCAGGAGAAAACCATGCGAGACGAAACCTTTTTTGACAGCATCAAAAGAAATCTGAATGGCGAACCCGGTCAACCCATCGTCCTTGGGGTCTGCAAGACACTCGCCGCCCGTTTGGGCCAGGAGGTCTGGCTCATCAGGCTGGCCGCCATTGTTCTCGGTGTGTTTTACAGCTTCATCACTCTGGTCGTCTATATCCTGCTCGGTCTGTTCATGGCAGAGACATCGCACCGCACCAAGAGCCTGTTCGAGGGCTTAAGCATCTGGTTCCGCGAGCTTACCGAAAAGGTCGGCGACCGCTGCGGCGACATGCTCGAACGCAACCGCCACACGCGACGGCATCGTGACTATTGAGTTTTTACCAAAGCGGCCAGCAGACTCACGGCACGCCTTGCAGGAACCCGGCCAGTTCCCGTGCTCCGAACGGCCAGTACAATTCGGTTTCGTTATCGGTGCGTTTCAGCACAGGGATGTGTATTTCATAAAGTTCAAGCAGGCCGGGGTCGTCGGCGATTTCGACTTTTGCGTAGGCGTCGGCGAGACCCGCCATCTGCAACAAGACCTCCGCCTCGTCGCACAAATGACAGTGCTCCGTGTAATATAACAACAGCTGACTCATGGATTGTCCTGGTTTTGGCCCTTGGCCGGGTCGGCGCATTTAACACCCTCAATAGCGGAAGCATGACATGGCTGTCAGTGTTTTTGAATTATTTAAAATCGGCATCGGGCCCTCGAGTTCGCACACCGTCGGACCGATGCTGGCGGCACACACCTTTGTCGGCCGTCTTGAACACTATGGCTTGCTGGACCGGGTTGCGCGTGTGCAGGTCACCCTGCACGGTTCGCTGGCATTCACCGGCCGCGGCCATGGTACCGACAGGGCAGTGATGCTGGGTCTGTCCGGTGAGTTGCCAAGCAAGGTCGACCCCGACGCCATCGAAGGAATTGTGCAAAATATCAAAGCCTGCGGTTGTCTCCAACTGGGCGGGCGCAAGACCGTCGGCTTCACGGAAAAGACCGACCTGCTTTTCAACCGGCGCACCAGTCTGCCGCACCACACCAATGGCATGCGTTTCGTGGCCTTTGATGAAAACGGCGCAGAGCTGATTCAACGCGATTATTACTCGGTTGGCGGCGGTTTCGTGGTCAACCACGATGAAGCCGCCGCTGACCGTATCGTCAAGGACGCCACCCCGGTGCCTTTCCCGTTCAGCAGTTGCGCCGAACTCCTCGCGCTGTGCGCCGCCAACAGGTTGAGCATCGCCGGCATCATGCTGGCCAACGAACGCGCCTGGCGCAGCAAAAAAGAGATACGCAGCGGTCTTTTGACGATCTGGGCCGCCATGCAAAGCTGTATCCGGCGGGGTTACGACAATCCGGGCATATTACCCGGCGGACTCAAGGTGCACCGGCGCGCGCCCGAACTGTACCGCGAACTCAGCCGGTTGAATGAGAAAGCCTATGGCGATCCGCTGAAAATCATCGACTGGGTCAACCTGTATGCGCTGGCGGTCAACGAGGAAAATGCTGCCGGCGGACGCGTGGTGACCGCGCCCACCAACGGCGCAGCCGGTATCATTCCGGCCGTGCTGAATTACTATTGCAACTTCATCCCCAACAGCAACGACGATGGCGTTATCGAATTCCTGCTGACCGCCGGGGCGATCGGCATTTTATACGTTCTCAACGCCTCGATTTCCGGCGCAGAGGTCGGTTGCCAGGGCGAGGTCGGCGTGGCCTGTTCGATGGCGGCAGGCGGTCTTACCGCGGTCCTCGGCGGAACCATGAGCCAGGTCGAAAATGCCGCGGAAATCGGCATGGAGCACA
>Ga0209391_10000145_pt1 | contig 27977 bp, 22 predicted proteins | sample PPLLak3March2015_FD_187246 | JGI IMG/M metagenome (GOLD analysis project Ga0209391, IMG submission 187246) | Freshwater sediment microbial communities from Prairie Pothole Lake near Jamestown, North Dakota, USA - PPLs Lake P7 Core (1) Depth... | ecosystem: Environmental > Aquatic > Freshwater >...
CGCCGCGAACGGCGGCAGCCCATAGGGAGTTTTCCACTCAGTGAGCAGGGGATTTTCGGTCGTCATCGGAGTGCTTTCGGAGGACCCGCAACGATACCGAAGGCGAGCGATTGCGGCGATTGCGGACCACCCCGCGATTTCGGCATCAAGTCGTGGGTCTTGAGCGCCGCCCGACCGAATTGCGCTGCGGGCGATCGACGGAGCCCGGCCGTGTTACGCCGCGTTTCCGTTTGTAAAGTTGCTTGGGGCGGCGTGCGCGGACGCGTTCAGATGCGGCCATCGGATTTCAGGGAGACACCGATGGACCCCCGCCTGACCCGCTCCGCCCGCAGTGCACTACTGGCTTGTTCGCTGGCCGTCGGACTCGGCGCCTGTGGCGGCGGCTCGTCGTCCGCACCCCCTGCCCCGGCGCCTGCACCTGCGCCTGCACCTGCTCCGGCTCCCACGCCCGCGCTGCCGCCGACGGCCGATGAAGCGGCGCGCTTCCTGATGCAGGCGAGCTTCGGTCCGACCGATGCCGACATCGCCCGCGTGCAGGCGCTCGGTTACAGCGGCTGGATCGATGAGCAGTTCGCGCTGCCCCGGACCGCCCACCTGCCTTACGTGCAGGCCAACTACAGCCTGCTGCTGTTCGGCGGCAACTTCGCCTTCATGCAGGACTCGTTCTGGCAACAGGCCGTCCCTGCGCCCGACCAGCTGCGGCAGCGCGTGAAGTTCGCGTTGTCGCAGATCGTCGTCGTTTCTGCAGAAAGCGGCACGATTGCCACGGCATCCGACGGGTTCGCCAATTACGTCGACCTGCTCGGCGAGCACGCCTTCGGCAACTACCGCACGCTGCTCGAGGCGGTGGCGACCAGCCCGATGATGGGACTCTATCTATCCCATCTGCGCAACCAGAAAGCCGACCCGCTCACGGGCCGCGTGCCCGACGAGAACTTCGCCCGCGAAGTGATGCAGCTCTTCACCATCGGGCTCACCGAAATCAATCTCGATGGCACGCCCAAGCTCGTCAACGGCCAGCCGGTCGAGACCTATACGAACGCCGACATCACCGGGCTCGCACGCGTGCTCACCGGCTGGAGCTGGGCCGCGCAGGACACGTCGAACGCGAGCTTCAACGGCGGCGGCACGGCGTACGCGGACCGCATCCTGCGGCCGATGCAGCCGTATCCGCAGTTCCACGAAACCGGCGAGAAGATTTTCCTCAACGCGACGATCCCGGCGGGCACCCCGGCGCAGGCCAGCCTGACGATCGCGCTCGACACGCTCTTCAACCATCCGAACCTGTGCCCCTTCATCGGCCGGCAGCTGATCCAGCGGCTCGTGACGAGCAATCCGTCGTCTGCCTACATCGCGCGCGTCTCGGCGGCCTGCGCCAACAACGGCGCCGGCGTGCGCGGCGACATAAAGGCGATCGTGCGCGCGATCCTGCTCGACGACGAAGCACGCAATGCCGCCGGGCCAACGAACCCGCAGTTCGGCAAGCTGCGCGAGCCGGTGCTGCGGCTCGCGCAGTGGGCGCGCTGCTTCGGCGCGACCTCGGTCTCCGGCAACTGGCTGATCCGCAATCTCGACAGCCCGGCGACGTCGCTTGGCCAGCAGCCGCTGCGCGCGCCGTCGGTGTTCAACTTCTACCGGCCCGGCTATGTGCCGGCCAACACGGCAATCGCTGCGGTCAATCTGGCTGCACCGGAATTCCAGATCACCGGCGAAACCTCGGTGGCCGGCTACACCAACTTCATGCAGGCCGCCATCTCGAGCGGAGTCGGCGTCGGCCGTGAAGTGCGCGCCGCCTACACGAACGAACTCGCGGTGGCCGACAACGCCGACGCGCTGATCGACCGCGTCAACCGCTGCCTGATGGCCGGCACGATGGGCACGCAGCAGCGGCAGGAAATCCGCGACGCGGTCAACGCGATCGCCGCCACCGCCACCAACGGCCGCGCCAACCGCGTCAACACCGCGGTGCTGCTGACGATGGCGTCACCCGAATACCTGGTGCAGAAGTAGGAGACGAGCGATGACGACAATGAACGCTTCCCGCCGCGCCTTCCTGCGCCAGGCCTCCGCCCTGTCGCTCGCCGGCAGCGCCGCACCCTTTGCACTGAACCTCGCCTCGATCGGCGCCGCTGCGGCCGCGACCCCGGCCGACTACAAGGCGCTGGTCTGTGTCTTCCTCTACGGCGCCAACGACGCCCACAACACCGTCGTTCCGGTCGACGCGGCGAGCTACGCGACCTACGCCGGCGCGCGCGGCGCGCTCGCCTGGACCACGCCGCAGCTGACGCCGCTCACGCCGACCACGCCACTGCCCGGTGGCCGGCAGGTCGGGCTGCCGGCGGAACTCGCACCGCTCGCGGCACTGTTTGACGCCGGACAGTGTGCCGTCATCGCCAACGTCGGCCCGCTGGTGGTGCCGACCGATCGCACCACCTTCAATGCCAGGTCGGTGCCGCTGCCACCGAAGCTCTTCTCGCACAACGACCAGCAGTCGGTGTGGCAGGCCTCGGTGCCCGAGGGTGCGAAGTTCGGGTGGGGCGGCCGCATCGGCGACCTGCTCGCAAGCCAGAACACGGCCCAGATCTTCACCTGCAACTCGCTGACCGGCAGCGCGGTGTTCCTGTCGGGCCAAGCGGTGCAGCCGTTCCAGATCGACCCGACGCAGGGCTCGATCGCGTTCGGCGCGCTGAACGCCAACTCGCTGTACGGCTCGGCCGCGGGCGCCTCTGCACTGCGCAACACGCTGACGCGCTCGCGCACCCACCTGTTTGAAAGTGACCTGCGCAACGTCAACCAGCGCTCGATCGACTCGAACACCGCGCTAGCCGCCGCGCTGGCCAGTGCTCCGACGCTGGCTACGCCCTTCCCCGCTAACAACACGCTCGCGACCCAACTGGCCATGGTGGCGAAAATCATCAGCGTGAGCGCCGAGCTTGGTGCGAAGCGCCAGGTCTTCATGGTCTCGCTGGGCGGCTTCGACACGCATTCGGGCCAGGACACGACCCATCCCGCGCTGCTCACGCAACTCGCGGGCGCGATCGATGCGTTCCAGAAGGCGATGGTCGAGCTGAACGCGGCGCAGAAGGTCACGCTCTTCACCGCATCGGACTTCGGCCGCACGCTGACCGTCAACGGCGACGGCACCGATCACGGCTGGGGCGGGCATCACTTCGTCGTCGGCGGCGCCGTGAAAGGCAAGCAGGTGGTCGGCAGCTATCCCGACCTGACGGCGAACGGCCCGACCGACGCCGGCAACGGCCGGCTGATTCCGACGACCGCGGTCGAGCAGTACGCGGCGACACTGGCACGCTGGATGGGGGTGAGCGCCGCCGACATTCCGCTGATCCTGCCGAACGTCGTGAACTTTCCGTCAGCCGACCTCGGCTTCATGGCCTGAGCGCAGCGGCGAGCCGGCCGCGCCGGCGCCGCGGTACGCCGGCGCTGCTGCGAGCTTCCCGCTCCGCAACCCAGCAAGCTCGCGCCGCAGCGCGCAGCACGGAGGCTCCCACGGAGTCCTGCGCCCCAGCCGCGCGCAGCGGCGCTATGCTGCGCTCCCTTGCCTGACGGAGCCGCCGATGAGCACGCCTGCACCGCTTGCCGCACCTAACGAATCGCTGGTGACGACGACGCACATCGTTTACGCGCTGCACACACTTGGTTTGGTGATCGGCGCGTTCGGGACGGCTTCGATCATCGGCACCTTTCTCTTCGGCTGGCCGTCGATCATTGCGGTGATCATCAATTACGTGAAGCGCAGCGAGGTGCGCGGCACGTGGCTCGACTCGCACTTCTCGTGGCAGATCCGCACTTTCTGGTGGGCGCTCGTCATTGCCATCGTGGTCCTGCTGGTCGGGCTCGTTTTGCTGCCCGCGCTCGGGCTCGGACTCGTCGTATGGTGGATCGGGTTTTTCGTGCTCGGCATCTGGGCGATCTACCGCATCGCGCGCGGCTGGCTGCGGCTCAAGGACCGGCAGCCGATGCCGGGGTACTGATCACCAGATCGAGATCTGCTCGGCCGGCGACCGCATCATCGGCGCGTTCGCCGGGCAGTTGAACGCTTCCGCGAACGCCGGAAAGTTGGCGAGCGGCCCCAGCACGCGGTAGCGGTGCGGCGAATGCTGGCCGGTGCGCAACTGGTCGAGCAGCGCCTCGATCCGGTACTGCCCGCGCCAGATCGTCGCGTAGGAAATGAAGAACCGCTGGTTCTGCGTCAAGCCGTCGATCGGGCCGATCGGCTGACGGGCCAGCGCGATCTGCAGGCCGTCGAAGGCGATCTTCACGCCGGCGAGATCCGAGAGGTTCTCGCCCAGCGTCTGCAAGCCATTGATCGACTGCCCCGGCACCGGTGTGTAGGCGGAGTACTGCTGTGCCAGGCGCGCGGCGCGCGCCTTGTAGGCGGCAGCATCGTCGAGAGACCACCAGTCGCTGAGATTGCCGACGCTGTCGAACTGACGGCCACGATCGTCGAAGTGGTGCGTGATCTCGTGGCCGATGACCGCACCGATGCCGCCGTAGTTCACGGCAGGATCCCCGGTCGAATAGAAAAACGGCGGCTGCAGGATGGCGGCCGGAAAGATGATCTCGTTCAGCCCGCCGGCGAAGGCGTTGACGAGGTGCGGCGACGCGAACCAGCGCGTGCGGTCGACCGGCTTGCCCAGGTCCGCGACCCGGTCGTCGAAAGCCCAGACACGCGCCCGCAGCCAGTTGCCGGCAAAGTCATCGCGCTCGATCACGAGGCCGTCGTAGGTCTTCCACTTGTCCGGGTAGCCGATTTTCAGCGCCATCGCGTCGAGCTTCTTCAGCGCGCTTTGCTTGGTGGCCGAGCCCATCCAGTCGAGCTTCTCGATCCGTGCGCGCAGGGCCGTCTTGATGTCACCGACCATCAGGACTGCGCGCGCCTTGGCTTCGGGCGAGAACGCACGTGCCACATAGAGCTGCCCGAGCCCCTCCGCCAGCGGCTCCGAGCCGAACGGACCGGTCATCGCGTGGATGACCTGGTCCGGGCGCGGGAAGTTCTTCTCCCGGCCCTGAATCACCTTGCCGCGATAGTCGAAACGCGCATCGACGAACTCGGCCGGGAGCATCGGCGCCAGTTCGTCGAGCACGCGTTCGCGCAGGTAGGCACGCCAGGTCGCCAGCGGCGCTTCGGCCGCGGCGCGCGCGACCGCGGCGACGAACTTTGGCGCGGCAACGTTGAATTCACCGGGCTGCGCCACGCCCAGTGCAGCGAAGTAGGCCGCCCAGTCCAGGCCCGGCGCGCGCGCTCTGATCGTCTCGAAGGTGTTCAACTGGTAGAGCACGTTCGGGTCGCGCCGCTCGACCCGCGTCAAGGACGCGTCGGCGAGCGATTTCTGCAGTTCAAAGCTCGCCGCGGCGTCTGCGGGCGCATCGCCCGCCCGCGCAAGTTGTCCAAGACGCAGGCGGTAGATCTCGTAGGCCTGGCGCAGTTCGAGCGTGCGCGCGTCGCCGCGGAAGTAGTCGTCACGATCGGGCAAGCCGAGGCCGCCCTGGTCAAGCTGGACAAGGTAGCGCCGGCGGTCCTTGGCGTCGGGCATCACGGCGACCCGCAATGGGGCGTCGATGAAGTGGCGCGACAACTGGGCCAGCAATGCCGGCAACTGCTTGCGGTCGTTGAGCGCCTCGATCTCACGCAGCAGCGGCTGCAACGATGCGAGCCGGCGCTTTTCGATGGCCTCCACGTCCATGCCGCTGACATAGAAGCTGAACGCAAGACGCTTGCCCGGCGTGTCGAGCAGGGAAGGATCGCGTGCAGCGTCGATCAGTGCCTGCTCGACGATATCCCGGCTTTCGTCACGCAAGGTATCGAAGCTGCCGATGCGTGCCCGGTCCGGTGGGATCGGTGTTGCCTTCTTCCACTGCCCGTTGACGTACTCGTCGAAATCCGTACAGGCCTCGGCCGGTGCGCCGAGTTGCTTGAGGTCGAGCGCAGTGGCGGCCGGGACCATCGGCCCGAAAAGGGCAGCGATTATCAGTAAGCGCAGCATGGACGATCCGGTCGGAACTCGGCGGCGAGCTTACCCCTTGCATCGTGCCGGGGGCGCTTGACCGCGCCCGCGCTGCACGATTGAGTGGGCGCGGCGTCGGTGCTACGCTCGCCGCCACTTTCAATTCCGCTCACCGCGGAACCTCGCCGAGCGCGCTCACAAGGCACGCTCCGGCTGCACGGCTGAGGGGCACCCCACCCGACTGCCGCGCTCCCAAGAACACGATTTTTGGCAGGAGTCCTGATGAACGCGCCCCTTTCCGAAGCCGTCCGCCGTGCGCTGGCGGAGGTCACCCTCGACGACAAGTGGACCCTGGACCGCGGCCGCGCTTACATGAGCGGCACGCAGGCCCTGATCCGACTGGCGATGCTGCAGCGGCAACGCGACCAGTTGGCCGGCCTGAACACCGCCGGCTTCATCAGTGGCTACCGCGGCTCGCCGCTCGGCGGCGTCGACCAGACCGCGTGGAAGGCGAAGAAGCATCTCGAACGTCACCACGTGAAGTTCCAGCCGGGGCTGAACGAGGACCTCGCCGCCACCAGCGTCTGGGGCACGCAGCAGGTCAACATGTTCGAGGGCGCGAAGTACGACGGGGTCTTTGCGATGTGGTACGGCAAGGGCCCGGGCGTCGATCGCTGCGGCGATGTGTTCAAGCACGCCAACGCGGCGGGCACCAGCCGGCATGGCGGAGTGCTGGCGCTGGCCGGGGACGACCACGGGGCCAAGTCATCCACGCTGCCGCACCAGTCCGATCACATCTTCAAGGCCTGCATGATGCCGGTGCTGTTTCCGGCCACCGTGCAGGAGTACCTCGACATGGGCCTGCATGGCTTCGCGATGAGCCGCTACGCAGGTGTCTGGGTCGGCATGAAGACGGTGACCGAGGTTGTCGAGGCCTCGGCCTCGGTCGTCGTCGATCCCGAGCGCGTGGAGATCGTTCTGCCGACCGACTTCGCGATGCCGGCGGGGGGGCTCAACATCCGCTGGCCCGATGGCGCGCTCGAGATGGAAGCGCGCCTGCTGGACTACAAGTTGTACGCCGCGCTCGCATACTGCCGCGCCAACAGGCTTAACCACACCGCGATCGACTCGCCGCACGCGCGCTTCGGCATCGTCGCCAGCGGCAAGGCGTACCTGGACACGCGCCAGGCGCTCTCGGACCTCGGTCTCGACGAGCAGACCTGCAAGGACATCGGCATCCGCCTCTTCAAGTGCGGCATGGTCTGGCCGCTCGAGGCCCAGACGATCGGCGCCTTCGCCGAAGGGCTCGAGGAGATCCTCGTCGTCGAGGAAAAGCGCCAGATGCTCGAGTACCAGGTGAAGGAGGAACTCTTCAACTGGATCGGCAAGGGCAAGCGCATCCCGCGCGTCATCGGCAAGTTCGACGAGAAGGACGGCGGCGAGTGGGCAATCCCGCAGGGCAACTGGATCCTTCCTGCGCACTACGAGTTTTCGCCCGCCATCGTCGCCAAGGCCATCGTCGCCCGCATCGGCAAGCTTGAGCTGCCGGCCGACATCCGCGCCCGCATGCAGGCGCGGCTGGCCATCATCGAAGCGAAGGAGCGCGCGCTCGCGAAGCCCCGCGTCGTGACCGAGCGCAAGCCGTGGTTCTGCTCGGGCTGCCCGCACAACACGTCGACCAGGCTGCCCGAAGGTTCACGCGCGGTAGCCGGCATCGGCTGCCACTACATGGTCGTGTGGATGGACCGCAATACGTCCACCTTCACGCAGATGGGCGGCGAAGGCGTGCCCTGGATCGGCCAGGCGCCCTTCACGAACGAGAAGCACATCTTTGCCAACCTCGGCGACGGCACGTACTTTCATTCCGGCTCGCTGGCGGTGCGCGCCGCCGTCGCCGCCAACGTCCCGGTCACCTACAAGATCCTGTTCAACGACGCCGTGGCAATGACCGGCGGCCAGCCTACCGACGGCCAGATCACCGCGCCGCAGATCACGCAGCAGATGCACGCCGAAGGCGTGAAGACGATCGTCATCGTCACCGACGAGCCGGACAAGTACGACGCTACGAGCGAACTTGACCACAGCGCGGTCAATGCGCATGGCGCAACGGGAGATGCGTGGAAGCTGGCGCCAGGTGTCACCGTGCATCACCGCGACGAGCTCGACCGCATCCAGCGCGAGCTGCGCGAGTACCCGGGTGTGTCGGTGCTGATCTATGACCAGACCTGCGCCTCCGAGAAGCGCCGCCGCCGCAAGAAGAACACGCCGGAGAAGACCCTGTTCCCGGATCCGGCGCGACGCGTCGTCATCAACGACCTCGTGTGCGAGGGCTGCGGCGATTGCAGCGTCAAGTCGAACTGCCTCTCGGTCGAGCCGCTCGAAACCGAGTTCGGCCGCAAGCGCCAGATCAACCAGTCCAGCTGCAACAAGGACTACTCGTGCATCAACGGCTTCTGCCCGAGCTTCGTCACGGTCGAGGGCGGCAAGCTGAAGAAGGGCAAGGCGTCGAGCACGGGTTCGCTGCCGGCAGTGCCGGAGCCGACGCTGCCGGGCATGAAGCCGCGCGGCAACTACGGCATCGTCGTGACCGGTGTGGGCGGCACCGGTGTCGTGACGATCGGCCAGCTGCTGGGCATGGCGGCGCACTTGGAAGGGCGCGGCGTGTCGGTGCTCGACATGGCGGGACTCGCGCAGAAGGGCGGCGCGGTGTTCTCGCATGTCCAGATCGCGCCGAGCCCGGCCGATTTGTACGCGACCCGGATCGCGATGGGCGAGGCCGACGTCGTACTGGGCTGTGACCTGATCGTCACGACCAGCAACGAGGCGCTGTCGAAGATCCAGCTCGGCAAGACGAAGGCCGTGGTCAATACGGCCGAGTCGCCGACCGCGGACTTCGTGAGCAATCCCAACTGGCAGTTCGGCGGCGTCGGCCTCGCGCAGCAGCTGCGCGAGGCGGTCGGCTCGGACGTGGACTGCAGCTTTGTCGACGCCAACGGCATGGCGACGGCGCTGATGGGCGACGCGATCTATACGAATCCGTTCATGCTGGGCTACGCTTGGCAGCGCGGCTGGATCCCGCTCGCGCACGAGACCCTGGTGCGCGCCATCGAATTGAACGGCGTGGCCGTCGAGGCCAACCGCAAGGCGTTCGAGTGGGGTCGCTGCGCGGCGCATGACCTGGATGCTGTCCGCCGCATCGCGTTTCCGGATGCGGCCAGCAACGTGGTCGAGTTGAAGCGGTTCGCATCGTCGCTCGAGGACATCGTCGCCCGGCGCGTCGAGTTCCTGACCGGCTACCAGAACGCGGCCTATGCAGCGCGCTACGCCGCGCTGGTCGAACGCGTGCGCAAGGTCGAGTCCGACCGGCTGCAATCAACGCGGCTGGCTGAAGCGGTGGCGCGCAATTACTTCAAGCTGCTTGCCTACAAGGACGAGTACGAAGTCGCGCGCCTGCAGTCCGACCCCGCGTTCCGGGCTCGGATTGCCAGCCAGTTCGAGGGCGACTACAAGCTCAACTTCCATCTGGCGCCGCCGCTGCTGGCGAGGCCGGATCCGTCGACCGGGAAGGTGAAGAAGATGCACTTCGGGCCGTGGATGATGACGGCCTTCGAAGTGCTCGCGCGGCTGAGGTTCCTGCGGGGCTCTGCGCTCGATGTGTTCGGATACACGACCGAACGCCGCACCGAGCGTGCCCTGATCGGGGAGTACGAGGCGCTCGTCGACGAGTTGCTCACGCGGGTCGGTGCAGACAACCATGCCCTCGCGGTGCAGCTGGCGAGTCTTCCCGATGAGATCCGCGGCTTCGGGCACGTCAAGGAGCGCAACCTTGCGACCACAAAGGCCAAGTGGGCCGAGTGGCTGGCACGTTTCCGCGGACAGACGACCGCACAGGTCATCCGCATGCCGCAGAAAGCTGCCTAAGCTCAAGCTTCGTTCGCTTTTTCGCGCGCGGCTCCCGTTTTTTGGCGCCGCGACGCCCTGCATCAAGTCGTCGTAACTCCGCGGTAGCGCACGCCTCCGACGTCCCTTAAGGTTTGGGTCCAGTGGAGGCAGTCATGCGGGACAACGACAACGGCGCCGGGTGCGCCGCGATGGGGACCAGCGATCCGGCCAAGCAGGCAGAGCGGCTCGTCGCGCTTGCGCGGGAAGCCCGCCTGCTCGAGTTCGCTCTCAAGGGCGAGAGCGATGTGGCGCGGCGCCTGGCAACGGAACTCGAAGCCGCGCTCGAACTGGCGATGGACGCGGAGTCGCCCGACGAGCTGATGACCGCCTGCGCGAGCATCGAGGTGGCGCTGGACCAGATCGTCAGCAACGGCATGCAGCTCTCGGCCCAGATGGCCGACATGGAAGTTGACGGCGTCCTGGGCACCGCACGAATGCCGGTGCTGACCGCCGTGCTGAGCGCGAACTGAGACTGCAGCCAGGGCTGCCGCGCCAAGCGGCGGGAAGGCAGTCGTCGGTTCTTTCGGACACGCCGCCTTAGATCGCGGCGGGCAGCGCTACCTCGAGCTTGCCGGCCCACGGTGCCAAGGCCGGCAGGATGTCCTCGTGCAGGACGATGCCGTACCGGAGTTGCTCACGCTTCAGCGCGAGGCCGCGCTGCCCGGGCAGGCGCACGGCACTGGCGCCCGGGCGCGGAGGATTTGCGCGGCACGCGGCCACCAACCAGTCTGCCTGACGCAGGAAGGATGCCGGTCCTCCGAACGCCGCCGGGTCATAGGCCTGAACCAGCACCGTCGCCCCCCATCCTTCCTTGGGATCGGCACGCCCGAAGCCTGCCAGCGCGCCGGTCAGCATCTCGACGATCAGCGCCAGCGCGTAGCCCTTGTGGCCGGCGTCGACGCCGCCGGTCGGCAGGATCGTTCCCCTGGGCTCGACGTAGAGAGCGGCCGGGTCATCGGTCGCTCGGCCTTCAGCGTCGAGCAGCCACGGGTGTGCAAGCCTCCGACCGTGCTTGTACAGGCGCGCGGTCATGCCGTTGGTCGTCAGCGAAGCGGAGAGGTCGATCAGCACCGGATCACCCGAGGTCGGCACGCCGAACGCGAGCGGGTCCGGCGTAAACACGGGCGTCAGCCCGCCATGCGGGGCGACGCTCGCCGAATTCGGATCGGAACAGGTCACGAGGAGCACGAAGCCGCGCTCCGTTGCGCGCGCGAGATAGGCGGCGAGGCAGGCGATGTGATGGCTGCGGCGGATGACGACGGTGCCCGTACCGCAGCGCTGCGCGCGCTCGATCGCGTCATCGACGGCGCGTAGTACGAGCCACGGACCCGGCAGGCGCTCGCCGTCCCACAGCACGGTCGCGGCGCGCTCTTCGAGGACACGGTGGCTGCCGTTTGCGCGCATCGACCCGCCCTCGAGTTCCGCGAGATAGGGCGCCAGCAGCGCCAGGCCGTGCGTGTCATGGCCCAGTAGATCGCCCTCGACCAGCACCGTGGCCACATCGCGCGCGAACGCGGCATCCATTCCGGCTGCACGCAGCAGTGCTGCGGCCGTCGAGCGCAGTGCGTCGGCCGCGTAGCGAGCGGCCATCAGTACACCGCGCGGCCACCGGAGAGATCGAATACGGCCCCGGTGGAGAACGAACACTCCTCGGTCGCGAGCCACGTCACCAGGGCCGCGATCTCGTCGACTTCGCCGAAGCGACCCATCGGGATCTTCGACAGCATGAAGTCGATGTGGGCCTGCGTCATCTGCGCGAACATGCCGGTCTTCACTGCCGCCGGCGTCACGCAGTTGACGCGGATGCCGGTCTTCGCAAGTTCCTTGCCGAGCGACTTGGTGAGCGCGATGACTGCCGCCTTCGAAGCGCTGTAGGCCGAGGCATTCGGGTTGCCCTCCTTGCCGGCGATCGACGCGATGTTGACGATGCGGCCGTAGTTGTTCGCGGTCATGTGCGCCACGGCCGCGCGGTTGCAGAGGAAGACGCCGGTCAGGTTGATGTCGATGACTTCCTTCCACGCCGCCAGCGGGTACTGCTCGACCGTCGTGTTCGGCCCGGTGATGCCGGCGCTGCAGACCAGCGCGTCGATCTTCTTCAGCGCGGCGACCGAAGCCGCGAAGGCTGCCGCCACCGCGTCCTCGCGTGTCACGTCGACCGTGGTGGTGTGCGCGCCGCCGAGGGTCTGCGCGGCAGCCGCGAGGGCCGCGGCATCGCGGTCCCACAGGCTGACGCGCGCGCCGGACGCGACCAGGCGCCGCGCGATCGCCAGTCCGATACCCGCCGCGCCACCGGTGACGATGGCCGCGCGCCCCTGCATGTCGAGTTGATTCATGCCCTGCCTCTCCCGGCGGCTGGTGCGCCGCCGCACGACTATATCGCCTCCGCCGGAAATTGGTCAGACCACTTGACCGCTTTTCGTTGACCCCCGCAGGGTCGCTGGATACACTCGCCGCCACACTTCGCAGGGCCAACCTTCCCCATGTCCGGCAAGAAACCCCGTCGCAGCCAGAGCTGGTTCGGTCGCCTCGACCGCGACGGCTTCATCTATCGCTCGTGGACCAAGAACCGCGGCGTCCCGCACGACCAGTTCGACGGCCGGCCGGTGATCGGCATCTGCAATACATGGTCGGAGCTCACGCCCTGCAACACGCATTTCCGCGTGCTCGCCGACCAGGTACGCCAGGGCGTGCTCGAAGCTGGCGGCTTTCCGCTCGAGTTCCCGGTGATGTCGCTCGGCGAGACGCTGATGCGGCCGACGACGATGCTATTCCGCAATCTGGTCAGCATGGACGTCGAGGAATCCATCCGCGCGAATCCGCTCGACGGCGTCGTGCTGCTGATGGGCTGCGACAAGACCACGCCGGCGCTGCTGATGGGCGCGGCGAGTGTGGACCTGCCGACGATCGGCGTGTCGGGCGGGCCGATGCTGTCGGGCAAGTTCCGCGGCGGCGAACTCGGCTCCGGCACCGGCGTGTGGCAGATGAGCGAGGCGGTGCGCGCCGGCACGATGAGCCAGGCCGACTTCTTCGAGGCCGAAAGCTGCATGCACCGCTCGCACGGCCACTGCATGACGATGGGCACCGCCTCGACGATGGCGTGCATGGTCGAATCGCTCGGCATGGGCCTGCCCGGCAACGCGGCGATCCCGGCGGTCGACGGCCGCCGCAACGTGCTCGCGCGCATGGCGGGGCGCCGCATCGTGCAGATGGTCGAGGAAGACCTCGTGATGTCGAAGGTCCTGACGCGCGCCGCGTTCGAGAATGCGATCCGCGCTAACGCCGCGATCGGCGGCTCGACCAACGCGGTGATCCATCTTCTGGCGCTCGCCGGCCGCTGTGGCGTGAATCTCGCGCTCGAGGACTGGGACCGCTTCGGCCACGACCTGCCCTGCCTGGTCGACCTGCAGCCGTCGGGGCAATACCTGATGGAAGACTTCTTCTACGCCGGCGGCCTGCCGGCGGTGCTGCGCGAACTCGGCGACGTCCTCAACCGCGATGCGCTGACGGTCAACGGCCAGACGATGTGGGACAACGTCAAGGACGCGTCACGCTACGACCTTGAAGGCCGGGGCGGGCCGAGGCAACGCGTGATCCGCCCGCTCGCGGACCCGTTCAAGACGAAGGCCGGCATCGCCGTGCTGCGCGGCAACCTCGCGCCCGACGGCGCGGTCATCAAGCCGTCAGCCGCCACGCCGGCCCTGATGAAGCACCGCGGCCGCGCCGTCGTGTTCGAAGACAGCGCGGACATGCATGCCAAGGTCGAGGACGAATCGCTCGACGTGAAGGCCGACGACATCCTCGTGCTCAAGAACTGCGGCCCGAAGGGTTACCCGGGCATGGCCGAGGTCGGCAACATGCCGATTCCCGCGAAGCTGGTGAAACAGGGTGTCACCGACATGGTGCGCATCTCCGACGCGCGCATGAGCGGCACGGCCTACGGCACCGTCGTGCTGCATGCCGCCCCGGAAGCCGCGGCCGGCGGCACGCTCGCACTGGTGCAAAGCGGCGATATCATCGATCTCGACGTCGAGCGACGCCGTCTTCACCTCGAAGTCAGCGACGAGGAACTCGCACGCCGGCGCGCCGCGTGGAAGCCACCGGCGGCGCCGATGCCGCGCGGCTACACGCGACTCTACTTCGACCATGTGCAGCAGGCCGACAAAGGCGCCGACCTCGACTTCCTGGTCGGGTGCAGCGGCTCTGCCGTGGGCAAAGACAACCACTGAGCCCGACGTGGCGAAAGCGCTCATCACGGACTTCGACTTCCCGGACATCGCGCTCGAGCGCGGCCTGTTCGCCGAAGCGGGCATCGAGGTCGTCGCTGCGCAATGCCGCACCGAGGAGCAGCTGATCGAAGCGGCGCACGGTTGTGACGCGCTGCTGCTGCAATACGCACCGGTCACCGAGCGCGTGCTCGCCGCGCTTCCTCGCCTGGGCATCGTCAGCCGGTATGGCGCCGGGTTCGACACGGTCGACACGGCCGCGTGTGCACGGCACGGCGTCTGGGTTGCCAACTCGCCCGACTACGGTGTCGGCGAAGTCGCGACGCACGCGCTGGCGATGGCGCTCGCCCTGGTACGGCATCTGGCGATCTACGACCGCGACGTGAAGTCCGGACGCTGGAGCTATCTCTCACCGGGCACGATCCGACGCGCAAGCGAGCTGACGGTGGGCATTCTGGGACTCGGCCGCATCGGCAAGCGCTTTGCGCACCTGGCGCGCAACTGCTTCGCCCGCGTCATCGCGTGCGATCCCTACATCATCGACGGCGACTTCCCGGCGTATGTCGAGCGCGTGGATCTCGACGCACTGTTCGCGCAGAGCGACCTCGTCTCGCTCCATGTGCCACTCAACGACGAGACGCGCGGCATGGTCGATGCCCGCCTGCTCGGCCGCATGCGCAAGGGCGGCATGCTGGTCAATACTGCGCGCGGCGCCGTGGTCGACATCGACGCCGTGCTGGCGCGGCTCGGCGACGACACGCTGGACGGCGTGGCGCTTGACGTGCTGCCGGTCGAGCCGCTGGCGCCGGACCATCGGCTGGCGCGCCACCCGCGCGTGCTCCTGACTCCACACACGGCCTTCTACTCGACGGCCGCGGAAGTCGAGCTGCGGCGCAAGGCGGCCCTGAACATCGTGCAATGGGCGACGACAGGACGCCCAAGGTATCCTGTGATCCAGGGGACGAAGATCCCCGCAAGTTAAATCGCAGCGGCACCTTCCCTGCCGCGCGGAGGAGACAAGGCTTCATGGCGCAGGTCGCAATACGCGGCGTTGCCAAGCGCTTCGGTGGGACGACCGTGATCCACGGCGTCGACATTGAAATCGCCGACGGCGAGTTCGCGGTTCTGGTCGGGCCCTCCGGCTGCGGCAAGACCACGCTGCTGCGCATGATCGCCGGGCTCGAGGAAATCAGCGAAGGCGAGATCCTGATCGGTGATCGCGTCGTCAACCGCGTTCCTCCGAAGGAGCGCGACATCGCGATGGTCTTCCAGAACTACGCGCTCTACCCACACATGACGGTGCGCGACAACATGTCGTTCAGCCTGCGTCTGGCCAATGCGGACAAGGCAACGATCGACCAGCGCGTCGCGCGCGCGGCCGACATCCTCGGCCTCGGCAAGCTCCTCGACCGCTATCCACGGCAGCTTTCGGGCGGACAGCGCCAGCGCGTCGCGATGGGACGCGCCATCGTGCGCGACCCGCAGGTGTTCCTGTTCGACGAGCCGCTGTCCAATCTCGACGCCAAGCTGCGCGTGCAGATGCGCACCGAGATCAAGGAGCTGCACCAGCGCCTGAAGACGACCTCGGTCTACGTGACGCACGACCAGATCGAAGCGATGACGATGGCCGACAAGATCGTCGTCATGAAGGACGGCGTCGTCGAACAGACCGGCGGTCCGCTCGACCTCTACGACCAGCCGGCCAACACCTTCGTGGCCGGCTTCATCGGCTCGCCCGCGATGAACCTGCTGCCTGGCACGGTGCAGCGCCAGGGCGGCGCGCTCGAGGCCACCTTCGCCGATGGAAGCCGACTTCCGCTGTCGCAGAGCGCGGCGGTGCGCGAGGGACAGCCCATCCTGTACGGCATCCGGCCGGAGCACTTTGCCGTGGGCAGTGTCGGCGGATTCGCGGTTGAAGTGGTCGTGGTCGAGCCGACCGGTGCCGATACGCAGATCTACTGCCGCTTCGTCGACCAGGAAGTGACCGCGACGATCCGCGATCGAACGAATGTGCGTGCGGGAGACCGCATCACGCTGGTCCCGGATGCGGGGCGGGCGCATCTTTTCGACGCCGCGAGCGGCAAACGCCTCGCGGCGTGATTCACCCGGCTTGACGCTGAGAGCCAACCACAAGGAGACGTGCATGAAGAGTCTGAAACGGCGGGAGTTTCTGAAGACGTCGGCAGGCGTGGCGGCAGCCGCGGCCGGCCCGCTCATCTGGGTCAAGGATGCCGAGGCGCAGTGGAGCAACACGCCGGAGAAGGGCGCCAAGCTGCGCGTGCTGCGCTGGAAGCGTTTCGTGCAGGGCGACGAGGACCAGTATCTGGCCAACGTCAAGAAGTTCAGCGAGAAGTACGGAGTCGAAGTCCGCGTCGACGCCGAAGGCTGGGAGGACGTGCGTCCGAAGGCTGCGGTGGCCGCCAATACCGGCGCGGGACCCGACATCATCCTGTCGACCAACGACGATGCCAATTTGTATCCGGAAAAGCTGCTCGACGTCACCGACGTCTGCACCTATCTCGGCAAGAAGTACGGCGGCTTCTACCCCGTCTGCGATCCCTATCTGCGGCCCAACGGCAAGAACTGGATCGGCGTGCCGCTCGGCGTCGCGGGCGTCTGCATGGTCTATCGGGAAAGCCACATAAAGGCCGCCGGCTTCACCACCTTCCCGCGCGACACCGACGGCTTCCTGAAGCTGTGCAAGGCGTTGAAGGACAAGGGCACGCCACCGGGATTCGCGCTGGGCAATGCGACCGGTGACGGCAATACGTTCTGCCAGTGGCTAGTGTGGTCCTTTGGCGGCAAGCTGGTCGACGTCAACAACAAGGTCGTCATCGACAGCCCCGAGACGATCCGTGCGCTCGAGTACTCCAAGGAGCTCTATCCGACCTTCGTACCCGGCACGCTGGCCTGGCTCGATCCGAACAACAACAAGGCCTTCCTCGACGAGCAGATCTCGCTGACCAACAACGGCATCTCCGTGTACTACGCGGCCAAGACCTCGAAGGATCCGAAGGTCGCTGCGCTGGCGGCCGACATCAACCACGCGAACATGCCGATCGGCCCGGTGGGCAAGCCGACCGAGTTCCAGCTGTTCTTCAACCAGATGATCTTCAAGTACACGAAGTACCCGAAGGCCGCCAAGGAGTTCCTCCGCTTCATGATGGAAGAAGAGCAGATGAACCCGTGGGTGCAGGCCGCGATCGGTTATGTCACTCCGGCGCTGACTGCGTACGAGAAGAACCCGATCTGGACCGTCGATCCGAAGCACACGCCGTACCGTGACTCGATGAAGAACATGCTGCCGAGCGGCCGCGAGGGGAAGATGGGATACGCGTCGGCCGGCGCGCTAGCGGACTTCATCGTTTGCAACATGGTGGCCGAAGCGGCGTCGGGCGCGAAGACACCGAAGGAAGCGGCCGAGCGCGCACAGAAGCGGGCTGAGCGCTACTACAAGGTCTAGACGCCTCCGGCGTGCGTGGCGGTGCCTGAGCGGGCGCCGCCACGCACGTCGCTGCGTTCCGACACACTCCCCACATCGCCGTGAACCGCGCACAAGCCAGGGTAGACACTCCTCCGGGGGGTGTCCTGGCTCGCCTCCTTGAAAGCCGCAACTTTCTCGGCTTGCTGTTCATGCTGCCGGCGGCGACCGTCCTGCTGCTGTTCCTGACGTACCCACTCGGTCTCGGGACGTGGCTCGGGTTCACCGACACCAAGATCGGGCGCGGCGGTGAGTGGATCGGTCTGGAAAACTACGAGTTCCTATGGGGTGACGCGGTCACCCGGCTGTCGGTGTTCAACACGATCTTCTACACGGTCGTCGCGAGCATCATCAAGTTCGGGCTTGGACTCTGGCTCGCGCTGTTGCTGAACAAGCACCTGCCGTTCAAGGCGTTCATACGCGCAATCGTGCTGCTTCCGTTCATCGTGCCGACGGCACTGTCGGCGATCGCGTTCTGGTGGATCTACGACTCGCAATTTTCGATCATCAGCTGGGTGCTCACGCGCTGGGGCGTGATCGACGAATACATCAACTTCCTGGGCGATCCGTGGCTGGCGCGCCTGTCGGTGATCGCCGCCAACATCTGGCGCGGCGTGCCTTTCGTCGCAATCTGCCTGCTGGCCGGCCTGCAGACGATTTCGCCCTCGTACTACGAGGCGGCCAGCCTCGACGGCGCCTCCGACTGGCAGCAGTTCCGCTTCGTGACGCTGCCGTTGTTGACGCCGATCATCGCGGTCGTGATGACCTTCTCGGTGCTGTTTACCTTTACCGACTTCCAGCTGATCTACGTGCTGACGCGTGGCGGGCCGCTGAATGCCACCCACCTGATGGCCACCCTCAGTTTCCAGCGCGCCATTCCCGGGGGAGCGCTGGGCGAGGGTGCCGCGCTGGCGACCGCGATGGTGCCCTTCCTGATGGCAGCGATCCTGTTCAGCTACTTTGGACTGCAGCGGCGCGCGTGGCAGCAAGGGGGGCAGGACAAATGAGCGACACCGAGCGATCCGAGACGCCGACTTCCGCCGCGACGACCGACTCACAGGGCATGAAGTACCTCGAGTCAACGCCGCGGCGGCTGGTCACCGTGTACCTGCCGCTCGCCGTGTTCCTGTTCGTGCTGCTGTTTCCCTTCTACTGGATGACGATCACCGCCTTCAAGCCGAACGAGGAACTTCTGTCGCGCGAAGGCAACCCGTTCTGGGTGATCAATCCGACGCTGGCGCACATCAAGAAGCTGCTGTTCGACACCGCCTATCCGGACTGGCTGTGGAACACGATCCTCGTATCGGTCGTCTCGACGCTGCTGTCGCTCTTCTGCAGTGTCCTGGCAGCCTACGCGATCGAGCGGCTCAGGTTCCGCGGCTCGCGCTATGTCGGCATGAGCATCTTCCTGGCGTACCTCGTGCCGCCGTCGATCCTCTTCATCCCTCTGGCGGCGATCATCTTCAAGTTCCAGTTGTTCGACACGCGCCTCGCGTTGATCCTGACCTACCCGACTTTCCTGATCCCATTTTGCACGTGGCTGCTGATGGGCTACTTCCGCTCGATCCCGTTCGAGCTCGAGGAGTGCGCCCTGATCGACGGCGCAAGCCGCCTGCAGATCCTCGTGAAGATCATCTTGCCGCTGTCGGTGCCGGGCCTGATTTCGGCGGGGATCTTCGCGTTCACGCTCTCGTGGAATGAATTCATCTACGCACTGACCTTCGTCTCGTCCTCGGAGGTCAAGACGGTCCCGGTCGGCGTCATCACCGAGCTCGTCGAGGGCGACGTCTATCACTGGGGCGCACTGATGGCCGGCGCGCTGTTCGGCTCACTGCCCGTGGCGATCCTCTACTCGTTCTTCGTCGAGCACTACGTCTCAGGCATGACCGGCGCGGTGAAGGAGTAAGCGTCACCCGCGGCTACGGCATCAACTGTCCGCCGTTGACCTCGAGAAACTGGCCGGTGACATAGCCGCTCAGCGTGTTCGAGGCGAGGTACAGATACGCGCCCGTGCATTCCTCGGCGCCGCCGAGCCGGCCCATCGGCACGGCGGCGCGAAACGCCTCGAGCTGGGCCGCGTTCGTGTGACGCGCCTGCAGCGGCGTGATGATGACGCCAGGCGCGACGCCATTGACGCGGATGTTGTCCTTCGCCAGTTCCTTGGCGAGGCCGCGCGTGAACGTGCTGACGAAGGCCTTGGAGCTCGCGTACAGCACGGAGCCGGGGCCGCCGCCGTTACGCGCGGCGATCGAGGTAGTGTTGATGATCGCGCCGCCGCCCTGCGCGCGAAAGTGCGGGACGGCCGCGCGGCTCGTCGTCACGACCGAGCGCACATTGAGGTCGACGACCTCGTCGAACAGTTCTTCGGTGGAATCGGCGATCGGGCAGCGCCGCACGAGGTCGCCGACGTTGTTGATCAGCACGTCGAGCCGGCCGTAGCGGTCGACCGTCGACTTCACCAGCCCGACGAGTTGTTCGGGCCGCATCGCATCGGCACGCAGCGCGTGTGCATGACCGCCGCCGGCTTCGATGTCGGCGACGACGGCCTGCGCCGCCGCTTCGCTCGCGTGATAGTGGACGACCACCGTGCTGCCCTCGGCGCCGAAGGCACGCGCAACGGCCGCGCCGATGCCGGTACTGGCGCCGGTGATCAGCACCACCTTGCCCTTCAGGTCGGAAATCATCGTGTCCTCAGTTGACGGGAGTAACCAGGGGCCGCCCGGCGACATGCGCGGCGATGTTGTCGAGCACGAGCTGCCCCATCGCCGCGCGGGTCTCGCGCGTGGCGCTCGCCTGGTGCGGCTGCAGCACGACATGGTCGAGCGCGAACAGCGCCTCGGGCACGCGCGGTTCGTCGGCGAAGACGTCGAGCGCGGCGCCGCCGAGGCGCTGCGTCACCAGCAGGTCGACCAGCGCGGCCTCGTCGACGACCGAGCCGCGCGCGATATTGACGAATACGCCGGGGCCGAGCGCCTCCAGCACCGCGCGGCTGATCAGCCCGCGCGTGGTGGCTCCGCCCGGGCAGGCGGCGACCAGAACGTCGACGCTGCGCGCCAGCGCCAGCAGATCGGGTTCGTAGCGCCACGGCAGGTCCTTCGGCCGCGGGCCATTCCAGGTGATCGACATGTCGAAGGCTGAAGCGCGTCTGGCGATCGCCTGGCCGATGCGACCCATGCCGACGATGCCGAGTCGCTTGCCGCTCATCCGGGTCTGCAGCGGCATGTTGGCCCGCAGCCACAGGCCCGCACGCACATACCGGTCGGCCGTCGCGATGCCGCGCAGCGCCGCCAGCATCAGGCCGATCGCCAGATCGGCGACATCGTCGGTCAGCACGTCCGGCGTGTTGGTGACCGCCACACTACGCTCGCGCGCAGCCGCGAGGTCGATCGCGTCGACGCCGACTCCGAAGCACGCAATCAGCCGCAGGCGCGGCAGTTGCTCGATCAGCGCGCGCGATGCGCCGGCACCACCGGTGGTGACCAGCACTTCGACACGCGGCGCAACGTCCCGCACGAACGCGTCGCGGTCCGGCGCTTGCCACAGCCGATGCACCGTGTAGTCGGCCTCCAGCCGCGCTTGGCTGGGACCGTAGATCGCGGCAACCTGGAGGATGTCCGTCATGCGTGCTCCGGCAACGCGATGCCGAGCCGCGTCGACCAGTCGGAAAACTCGGCCCACAGTCCCGGCTCGACCGGAATGCCTTCGCGCGCGCGCACGGCTTCGCGCCGCTCTTCCGGTTCGCCCGGGTACATCACATCGCCCGGCTGGCGCCGCAGCGTCGCCACCAGGTCGCGAACGGTGGCGGCCAGCGTCGGCCCACCGGCGAAACGCAGCGGATCGAGCGCCATCACCAGCGAACCCAGATGCCGTCGCGCGGTGAGGTCGGAGAACATCGGGGCAATGCGATCGGCGTACGGCATGCCATTCAATGGACCGCACAGCAGTTCGACCATCAGCGCCAGCGCGTAGCCCTTGTGGCCGTATTCGCTGCCACCCAGCGGCAGCAGTGCGGCAGCGGCCTGCGCATCGCGCGTCACGCCGCCGTCGGCGTCAATCGCCACGCCGTCCGGCAACGTGTGACCCTCACGGCGCGCGTTCATCACACGGTTCCACGGGATCGAACTGGTCGCCATGTCGAGGCAGATCGGCGGCCCGTCGGCGTTCGGAAAGGCGATCGACAGCGGGTTGGTGCCTAGCAGCTTCTGGCGACCACCGGCGGGCGCGACGATCGAGTCGGCGTGCGTGAACGCGAGCCCGATCAGCCCTTTGTCGGTGGCCTGGCGGGTGTACAGGCCAATGGCCCCGCAGTGCGTCGACTCGCCGATGCCGACGATGCCGACACCCTGGCTCTGCGCGAGCTCGATTGCGTGCGCCATCGCGGCGGTGCAGACGACGATGCCGAGGCCATGCCCGCCGTCCATTTGCGCCGTGCACGGGCCGCTGGCCATGAGGCGCAACTCCGGCACCGGCGCGATCGAGCCAGCCTCGATGCGCGCAAGGTAGTGCCCCAGGCGCGCGATGCCGTGCGAATCGATGCCCCAAAGGCTCGTCTGGACCAGCGCGCGCGCCACCGTCTGCGCGTCGGCGGTGCCGACGCCGACACGCGCCAGGCAGTCAGCCGCCCACTTCGTCAGCGTGGCGGCCGCAACGCGCCGCCCCTTCGCACCCGCGGTGTCGGCGGCCACGCCAATTCACGCGTGCGCGCGAACGTTCTGTCGCTGCTCGCCGAGTCCGGCGATGCCGAGCGTGACGACGTCACCCGCCTTCAGGTACTGCGGCGGCTTGCGGCCCATGCCGACGCCTGGCGGCGTTCCGGTCGTGATGATGTCGCCCGGCAGCAGCGTCATAAACTGGCTGACGTAGCTCACCAGGTGCGCGACGCCGAAGACCATCGTGCGCGTGTTGCCGCGCTGCATCGGCTGGCCGTTGACGTCGAGCCACATGTCGAGGTTCTGCGGGTCGGGCACCTCGTCGCACGTGACGAGATACGGGCCGATCGGCCCGAAGGTATCGCAGCCCTTGCCACGGTCCCACTGGCTGCCGCGCTCAAGCTGGAAATTGCGCTCCGAGACATCGTTGATCACGCAGTAGCCGGCAACATGAGTGAGCGCCCTGTCCATGGCCACGTACTTCGCGGTCGTCCCGATGACGACTCCGAGTTCGACCTCCCAGTCGGTCTTGGTGGAGTTGCGCGGGATGACGATGTCGTCGCTCGGCCCGTTGATGCAGGTGGTCGCCTTGGAGAAGAGGATCGGCTCGCTTGGCACCGGCACGCCCGACTCGGCTGCGTGGTCCGCGTAGTTCAGGCCAATCGCAATGAACTTGCTGATGCCCAGATACGGCACGCCCAGCCGCGGCTTTCCAGCCACCAAAGGCAGCGATTCCGGGTTGATCTTCGCCAGCTTCGCCAGCCCCTTGTCCGACAGATGCTCGCTCGTCACATGCTCGACCACCCCCGACAGGTCGCGCAAACGCCCCTGCTTGTCGAGCATCCCCGGCTTCTCAAAACCCGCCGGACCAAATCGAAGTAGTTTCATTTGCGACCCTTACCTTGCAGTTGTAATGAAAAAAATCGTCTGGATCCGCCAGCGATTTTTTCTAGCGATTCCGCGCGAAAGCAGGTTTGCACTTTCGCGCGCCTACAGAGACATACCCCCATCGACGAAGATCGCCTGGCCGGTCATGAACGACGACTCGTCAGAGACCAGGTAGACGAACGTCTCGGCAATCTCCTCGGCCGTTGCGAGCCGCCCCATCGGCTGGCGCGCGATGAAGTCCTTGCGCGCCTGCACCGGATCGGCGAACGCCTGGATGCGCTCACCGAGCGACGGCGTATCCACGGTGCCCGGGCAGACGCAGTTCACGCGTATGCCCTGCTTGACGTGATCGACCGCCAGTGCGCGCGTGAAGCCGGCGACCGCCGCCTTGCTCGCCGCGTAGGCGAGCCGGTTGGGCGCCGCCTTGTGGGCGCCCAGAACCGACGCCATGTTCAGGATCACGCCGCCGCCGGCGCCGATCATCTTCGGCAGCATCGCCTTCGTCAGCACAAACATGCTGCGGACATTCAGGTCAAAACTGAAGTCCCAGTCGGCGACGCTGCAGTCGAGGATCGTGCCCTGGTGCACATAGCCGGCACAGTTGAAGAGGATGTCCACTGGAGCCATGCGCTCGACAAACGCCTGCACCGCCGCATCGTCGAGAACGTCGAGCGGGTGGGTCGCGATGCCGGCCGGCAAGCCGGCCAGAAGCTCCGGCTTCAGGTCCGTGGCGATGACGCGCGCGCCTTCGCGGGCGAAGGCCAAGACCGCCGCACGCCCCATGCCCTGGCCGGCGGCCGTCACCAGCGCCGACTTGCCCTGCAAACGCCCGGCCATCGAGATCCTCCGCTGATCTGTGCTGCGGCTTGACACCCCGGGGTGTGCGTGTGAAGCTAGCCGCGCAAATTGGTCTGACCACTTGACCAGTGCGCGGCAGTGTAAGCGGCACAGCTCTGCACTGTCCAGCCTGCCCCAACGATTCCAGTCCGCACGGGAGCACGATCCTTCGCCATGCCGATCAAGGCCGTCGAACCGCAGCGGCTGTACCGACGCATCGCCGAACAGATCGCCCGGCTGATCCGGCGCGGCGAATACAAGCCTGGCGCGCGCCTGCCCCCGGAGCGTGACCTGGCCCGCCTGCTCGAAGTGAGCCGGCCTTCGGTCCGCGAAGCGCTCATCGCGCTCGAGGTTGAAGGTTACGTCGAAGTGCGGGTCGGCTCCGGCGTCTATGTCACGCACCGGCGGCCGGCGGCGCGCAGTGCGGATCCCCTGCCCGCCGATTCCGGGCCGTTCGAACTAATCACGGCGCGTCGCCTGCTGGAGTCCGAGTGCGCCGCACTGGCCGCACGCCAGGCGAGTCCCGCACAGGTTCGGCGCATGAAGGCTGCACTGACTGCCATGGAGCGTGACCGGCGGCGCGCCGTGATGCCGCTCGACAACGATCGCCTCTTTCACCTCGAGATCGCTGAAGGCAGCGGCAACAGTGCACTGGCGCTGGCCGTGCGAACGCTCTGGGACCAGCGCACGGGACCGCTCTTCCTCCAGCTCGAACACCACTTCGACACTCCTGACCTGTGGCAGGCCGCCATCGCGGAGCACAACGCCGTCATGAGCGCGATCGAAAGCCACGACGCCGGCGGCGCCCGCGCGGCGATGCGCCGCCACATGGATGCGGCGGCCCGGCGTTTCCAGCGCAGCTGGAGCGCCAGCGCACCGCGCTGACCGCCCAACGGCGATCACTGGCACGCCCGATCAGCGCCGCAACGCAGACGCATGCAACCGACGACGCCGACCACCGAAGGACCGCAGGAACACGTGCTCACCGCCAGTGGCGAGTTCGATGTCCATGACGAGCCCATCGACCTCGGCATTTACCGCTTCGAGGACTGGATCTCGTTCGGCTTCTTCTGGCTGCTCGCCGGCACCGTCTTCCTGCAGTTCTTCACGCGCTACGCGCTCAACGACTCGGCCGGCTGGACCGAGGAGATCGCACGCTACCTGCTGATCTGCACCGTGTTCATCGGTGCCGCAGTCAGCGTGCGCAAGAACAACCACATCCACGTCGACTTCTTCTATCGGATCCTGCCGAAGCGGCTGATGCGGGTGATGTCGACACTCGTCGACGCCGCGCGTATCGCGTTCTTCGCCTATGCGACCTGGTTGACATTTCTCCTGATGCAGCGCATCGGCAGCCAGCGCATGGCGGTCGTCGACCTGCCGATCGGCATCATGTACGGCGTGGTGCTCGCCGGCTTCGCGCTGATGACCTGGCGCGCCATCGGAGTGGCGCGCGCCAACTGGACGCGGGGCGCCTCGGTGCTCGAGCGCCCGGAGCTGATCGACACTCCCGGCGAGCCGACGGCCGGCACGGAGCGGCCGAAGTGAGCCCGGGCGCATTCAAGCTGCTGTTCCTCGGCCTGATGGGCACGGGTGTGCCCGTGGCCATCGCGATGGCCGGTTCCTCGCTGATTTTCGTGATGGCCACCGGCACGGTGCCGGATTTCGTCGTCATCCACCGCATGGTGAACGGCATCGACTCGTTCCCGCTGCTGGCGGTTCCATTTTTCATCCTCGCCGGCAATCTGATGAACTCGGCCGGCATCACGAACCGGATCTACAACTTCGCGCTGGCGCTGGTGGGCTGGCTGCGCGGCGGCCTCGGGCACGTGAACGTGCTCGGCTCGATGATCTTCGCCGGCATGTCGGGTACCGCGATCGGCGATGCGGCGGGCCTCGGAACGATCGAGATCAAGGCGATGAAGGATCACGGCTACAGCGCCGAGTTCGCCGTGGGCGTCACCGCGGCCTCGGCCACGCTCGGGCCGATCATTCCGCCGTCACTGCCGTTCGTCATCTATGCGATGTTCGCCAACGTCTCGGTCGGCGCGCTCTTCCTCGCGGGCATCCTGCCGGGCGCGGTGATGGCGCTGCTGATGATGCTCACGGTGGCGTACTTCGCAAACAAGAACAAATGGGGCGGCGACATCCGCTTCGAGTGGGCGCGCATCATCAAGGCGCTGGCGGAACTGCTGGTCGTCGCGCTGTTTCCGCTCGTCATCTGGGTGCTGACCACCAAGGCCGGGCTGCCGCACGTCCCGACGGTGACGGCCACGCTGGCGGTCCTGCTGCTCGCCGACCGCCTCTTCAGGTTCAACGCGGTGCTGCCGATCATGACGCCGGTGCTGCTGATCGGCGGCATGACGGCCGGTGTGTTCACCGCCACCGAGGGCGCGATCGCGGCGTGCGTGTGGTCGCTCTTCCTCGGCATTTTCTGGTTCCGCTCGCTCAACTGGAAGATGCTGGTCAAGGTCTCGATGGACACGATCGAGACCACCTCGATCGTGCTGCTGATCGTCGCGGCCGCGTCCATCTTCGGCTGGATGCTGACGGTCACGCGCACGACCGAGCTGATTGCCAGCTGGGTGCTGGCCTTTACGACCGACCCATGGATGTTCCTGCTGCTCGCGAACCTGCTGATGCTGTTCGTCGGCTGTTTCCTCGAGCCGACGGCAGCGATCACGATCCTGGTGCCTATCCTTCTGCCGATCGTGCGTGAACTGGGTATCGACCCGGTCCACTTCGGTCTCATCATGGTGTTGAACCTGATGATCGGCCTGCTGCACCCGCCGATGGGACTGGTGCTGTTCGTGCTAGCGCGCGTGGCGAAGCTTTCGATCGAGCGCACGACGATGGCGATCCTGCCGTGGCTGATCCCGCTGCTGGTGAGCCTCGGGCTGGTGACCTACGTGCCGTCGATCAGCCTGTGGCTGCCGCGGCAATTTCTGTAGGCGAAGGAGTAGCAATGTTGCAGGAAGTTCCGCTGGTGCTGCGACTCAATCCCGCCGACGATGTCGTCATCGCGCGGCGGCAGCTCGTCGCGGGCACGCTCATCAAGTCGGAAGGCATCACCGTCAGCGGGCTCGTGCCTCCCGGCCACAAGGTCGCCACACGCGCGATCGCCACGGGCAGCCCGGTGCGGCGCTACAACCAGATCATCGGCTTTGCGACTCGGGAGATCCGGCCGGGCGAGCACGTGCACCTGCACAACCTCGGCATCGGCGTCGAGCACGGCGCCTTCGAACGCGACTACGCGTTCTGCGCTGACGTCCAGCCGACGCCGACCGTCGCAACACCCGCCACCTTCATGGGCATCGTGCGCTCCGACGGCCGGGTAGCGACCCGCAACTACATTGCGATCCTCTCCAGCGTGAACTGCTCCGCAACGGTCGCGCGCGCAATCGCCGACCGCTTCCGCCGCGACATCTTTCCCGACGCGCTGGCGGACTTTCCCAACGTCGACGGCGTCATCGCGCTGACGCACGGCACCGGCTGCGGCATGGACATGGGCGAGAGCATGCAGGTCCTGCGCCGAACGATGGCCGGTTACGCAAGACACGCAAACGTCGCCGCCGTGATCTTCATCGGGCTCGGCTGCGAGGCGAACCAGATCACGTCGCTGTTCGGCGCCGAGAACCTGCTGGAGAGCGAGCGCATCGCACGCTACAACATGCAGGACGTCGGCGGCACCGCGAAGGCGATCGAGCGCGGGGTGGCGCTGGTGCGCGAGATGCTGCCCGCGGCCAACCGCGTCGAGCGCGTTCCGGTGCCGGCGAGTCACCTGATGCTCGGCCTGCAGTGCGGCGGCTCCGACGGCTATTCAGGCATCACCGCCAATCCGGCGCTCGGCAATGCGGTTGACCGTCTGGTCGCGGACGGCGGCACCGCGATCCTGTCGGAGACGCCCGAGATCTACGGCGCCGAGCACCTGCTGACGCGGCGCGCGGTATCGCGCGAGGTCGGCGAAAAGCTGATCGCCCGCATCAAGTGG
>Ga0209391_10000148_pt1 | contig 27827 bp, 29 predicted proteins | sample PPLLak3March2015_FD_187246 | JGI IMG/M metagenome (GOLD analysis project Ga0209391, IMG submission 187246) | Freshwater sediment microbial communities from Prairie Pothole Lake near Jamestown, North Dakota, USA - PPLs Lake P7 Core (1) Depth... | ecosystem: Environmental > Aquatic > Freshwater >...
ACGGCTGGCTGGTCGCCCACCCGGGCGCGGAGGTGGAGATCGATCTGCCGGGCTCGGTGCTGCGCCTGCCCGACGGCCGCGCGGTCCATTTCCTGGTCGAGGCGTTCTCCCGCTACTGCCTCATGAACGGCATCGACGAACTGGGGTACCTGCTGAGCCATGCCGACGCCATCGACGCCTACGAGAGGCGCACCGGATGAAGGCGCGAATCGCCGTGCTCGGGGGCGACGGCATCGGTCCCGAGGTGACCGCCGAGGCGGTGCGGGTCCTCGAGACGGTGGCGTCCCGTTACGGGCACGCATTCGAGTTCGTGGAGGCGCTCATTGGCGGCGCGGCGATCGACGCCTCGGGGTCGCCCCTGCCGCCGCGCACCATCGACGCGTGCCGGAGCAGCGACGGGGTGCTGCTTGGCGCCGTGGGCGGGCCGCAGTGGTCGGATCCGGCGGCCCGCGTCCGACCCGAGCAAGGGCTGCTCGAGTTGCGCCGGGTGCTCGGTCTGTTTGCGAACCTTCGTCCGGTGCGTACGCTGCCCGGGATGCTCGATGCTTCGCCGCTGCGGCCCGAAGTGATCGCCGGCGTCGACATCATGGTGGTGCGCGAGCTGACCGGCGGCATCTACTTCGGTCGCAAGAGTCGCACGGCGCACGAGGCCGAGGACGTGTGCAGCTACTCGGCGCTGGAGATCGAGCGGGTGACGCGCGTTGCAGGGCGGCTCGCCATGGCGCGCGGCCGGCACATCGTGTCCGTGGACAAGGCCAACGTGCTCGAGACCTCGCGCTTGTGGCGCAGCGTGGTCGAGCGCGTGCTCGGGCAGGAGTTCCCCGAGGTCCGCTTCGAGCACATGCTGGTGGATGCAGCCGCCATGCACCTGCTCCGCCGCCCGACGAGCTTCGACGTGCTGCTCACCGAGAACATGTTCGGCGACATCCTCACCGACGAGGCCTCCATGCTGGTCGGCTCGCTCGGGCTGCTGCCCTCGGCCTCGCTCGGCGTGGATCGCGTGGGCCTCTATGAGCCGATCCACGGCTCCGCGCCCGACATCGCCGGGCGTGGCATCGCCAACCCGATCGGCACGATCCTGAGCGGCGCCCTGCTGCTGCGCCACTCGCTCGGGCTGGCGGCAGAAGCCGACGCGGTCGAAAAGGCTGTCGAACGCGCCCTGTCGTCCGGGATGCGGACAGCCGACATCGCGCCGAGCAAAGCGCCGTCCGTGGGCAGCCGGGCCGCTGCGGACGCGGTAATTGCCTGTCTTGGCTCAGAAAAATAGTTTATATAATTCAGATACATAAAAGACTATCAAGCTGAGACTTATAAAGAGTGCCTGCCACGGGTGCTGAACACCCGTCCCGGTCCGAAAAGACGCTTTCAACCCGCGGAAACCCGGCGCTATACTCCACCCCCCTCGAGTGACGGACGGCACCTTTTTCCGTTCGTATCCCGAGTCGGTCAAGGTCGAGTGATGAGGACTTGAGTCGGGTTAGTCTTTGCCTCACGGACTGAGGCAACTCGGGTCCCGTCCCGGAAGGCCGGCTTCAACGCCGGCCTTCTTTTTTTGCCAACCCCCAGCGCTCGACCCCACGCGTGATGCGACGACGAGCCGCCATCGCCCGATTGCTGCTCGGCGGAGCGGCCACGCTCGTCCTGGTCGCCGCGAGCGACGCCCGGGGACAATCCCGCCTGCATGAGCAGAACCTTTCCGGCACGCCGCTGATCGCCGCGGCCGCCGACCTGAAGTTCGCACTCGACGAAGTCATCGCGCAGTTCAGGCACGACACCGGCCAGCGCGTCCGCGTCACCTACGGCTCCTCCGGCAACCTCGCGAGGCAGATTGCTCAGGGTGCGCCGTTCGAGCTGTTCCTTTCTGCGGACGAGCGGTACGTGCAGTGGCTCGCGGACCGCCACCTGACGCGCGGGGACGGCGAGCTCTACGCGATCGGCCGCATCGTGATCTTCGCACCGTTCGACTCGCCGCTGCGTCCCGACGCACAACTCAGTCACCTGGCGCGCCGGCTCTCGGACGGCACGGCCGGTCGCCTCGCCATCGCCAACCCCGAGCACGCGCCCTACGGCCGCGCCGCTGAGCAGGCACTGCGCTCCCTCGGCCTGTGGGAGGCCACGCGCCCTCACCTCGTCCTCGGTGAAAACGTTGCGCAGGCGGCGCAATTCGCGGCAAGCGGCAACGCGGACGGTGGCCTCATCGCCCACTCGCTCGCGCTGGCTCCCGAATTGCGTGGCCGCGGCTCCTACGCACTCATTCCCGAATCCCTGCACGAGCCGCTGCGCCAGCGCATGGTGCTGCTCGTCGGCGCGTCGCCCGCGGCGGAAAGGTTCTACGAATACCTGCGCTCGCCCGCCGGCCGCGGGATACTCGCGGGCTACGGGTTCGCGATCCCGGGAGAATGAACGGCCGATGGACTGGACGGCACTGACGCTCTCGATCAGGCTCGGCCTGCTAACGGTCGTGCTCCTCCTGCCGCTCGCCTTCGTACTCGCGCGCTGGCTGGCCTTCGGCCGGTTCCGCGGCCGCGGCTTTGTCGAGGCCCTGGTCGCGCTGCCCCTGATCCTGCCGCCGACGGTGCTGGGCTACTACCTGCTCGTGGCCTTCGGCCGCGCGTCGCCGCTCGGCCAGGCGTTCGAAGCCGCGCTCGGCCACCCCCTGGTGTTCAGTTTCGAAGGATTGCTGCTGGCCTCGCTGCTCGTGAACCTGCCGTTTGCCGTGCAACCGATGCAGAACGCGCTCGCCGCCATCCCGCCGAACCTGCGCGACGCAGCGCGCTGCTGCGGACTCTCGCCGCTGGCGACGATCCGCCGCGTCGAGTTGCCGCTCGCACTGCCCGGTATCGCCACCGCGGCCGTACTCACCTTCGCGCACACCCTGGGTGAGTTCGGCGTCGTGCTGATGGTGGGTGGGTCCATCCCCGGCGAAACGCGCACCATCGCCATCGCGATCTACGACCGCGTGCAGGCCTTCGACGAGGCGTCGGCCGGGGTGATGGCTCTCGTCCTGCTGACGCTGTCCCTGCTCGCGCTCGGGATCACGAACACGCTGGCGCGGCGCATGGTACACAGACACTGATCCGATGGACGGAAGTGGCGAACTGCAGGTCCGGCTCCGCCAGGCGGCGCCGTTTCCAATGTCGATCGAGTTCCGCGCTCCGCCCGGGTCCGTCACGGCCCTGTTCGGCCCGTCGGGCAGCGGCAAATCCACGGTGCTGCGGGCCATCGCGGGTCTCCACCGTGCTGACGATGCCCTGGTCGCCTGTGGCGGGCAGCGTTGGACCGACACCGCCACCGGCGCCTTCCTGCCGGCACATCGCCGGCCCGTCGGCTTCGTCTTCCAGGACTACGCGCTCTTTCCGCACCTCACAGTGCGGGAGCAGCTCGCGCTTGCGATCGGTCACCGGCCGCCAGGCGAGCGGGACGCTCGCATCGAGGCGCTGCTCGCACTCGCACGGCTGGAGCGACTCGCGGGAAGAAAACCCGCGGCGCTGTCCGGAGGCGAACAGCAGCGCGTCGCTCTCGCCCGGGCGCTGGCGCGTGACCCCGCGGTGCTGCTGCTCGACGAGCCGTTCGCCGCGGTGGACTGGGCGCTGCGGGAATCGCTGCGCCACGAACTCGCGACCTTGCGGCGGCAGGTGTCGCTCACGGTCGTGCTGGTCACCCACGACTTCGACGACGTCGCCAAGCTCGCCTCGCATCTCGTGGTGATCGAGCGCGGGTCGGTCAGTGCGGCCGGCACGGTGGCGGACCTGACGTCGCGCAACGCCGTCCCGGGTCTCAGCGGCGCACGCGAACCGGCCGTGGCGCTCGACGCGCACGTCGTTGCGCAGGATCCGGCGCGGCGACTCACGCACCTGGCTGCGGGTGCGTTGCGTCTCGAGGTCCCGGCGGTGCCGGGACCCGTCGGGACCGTCGTGCGCATCCAGATCGGCGCGCGCGAGGTGATCCTGGCGAGCCGCCGACCGGAGGGCTTGTCGTTGCACAATATCCTGGACGCCCGGGTGCTGGCCGTGGAGCCGGGCGGACACGAGGCCCTGCGGCTGGTGCACCTCGCGGTGGGCGACGCCCGCCTGCTGTCGCTGGTCACAGCCGATGCCGTGCGCACGCTCGGACTCGAGCGCGGCGCGCCCGTGCTCGCGCTGGTGAAGGCGGTCGCCGTCGAGGCGTTTGCCTGACGCGCGGACCCGCCGCCGGCCTCAGGGTGCCCCCTCGCCGCCGATCACGCCGAAGTGCGCCGGTGTTCGCGCGTAGAAGAGTCGCAAGCCCTCGCGCGACACGAGTTCGAGCAGCTGGCGGGCCTCGTCGTCGGTCACGATGAACTCGACCTCCACCGTGACGCTGCCCGCGAGCTCGAAGAAGCGCTCCTCGTGCAGCACCCGATGGCGGCCGAATCCGGCCACCGCACGGAACGCCGAACCGCCGCGGATCCCGAGGTCGTTGGCCTGTGCCAGCAGCCATTCCCAGGCGAGCCGGCCGTGGAGCCGGTCGTTCTCGTGCACGTACAAGCGCAGGAAGGAACCGTCCATAGGTAATGCCCTCAGTTCGGGTGACGCAGCCACGCCATCGTGGCGATGCCCGCGAACGTCGCGAGCACCGCCCCGGCGACGTGAGCGACCGCGGCGACCAGCGCCCAGGCCGCACGGCCCTGCTGCAGCAGGGCGACGAGTTCGGCCGAGAATGTCGAGAAGGTGGTGAGGCCGCCGCAGAAGCCCGTGATGACCAGCAGCCGCCATTCGGGTGCAATGGCCGTGTAGGTTGCGAAGAAGGCGATGGCGAGGCCCACGAGGTAACCGCCCACGAGGTTGGCTGCCAGCGTCCCGGGCGGGATCGTGGGGAACAGGCTGTTCAGCGCCAGGCCCAGCCACCAGCGCAGCAGCGCGCCGAGGCTCGCGCCGACACAGATCGCCAGGATCGATTTCAGCATCACGCGCCCAAGGCTCCTGATCATCCCCCGGGACGATGCGCGGCCTCGAGTGCCTGCGCAAGGTCCCGCGTGAGGTCAGCGGCCTCCTCGATGCCGACGGACAGGCGGATGAGCGTATCGGAAATGCCAGCGCGCGCGCGCGCTTCGGCGTCCATCGCCGCGTGGGTCATGCTCGCCGGATGCGCGACCAGGCTTTCGACGCCGCCCAGCGATTCGGCAAGCGAGAAATTCCGCAGCGCCGAAAGGAAGCCCTGGACTTCGGCTGTGCCGCCCGCGAGCTCGAAGCTGACCATGGCGCCGAAACCCTGCTGCTGGGCTCGCGCGAGGGCGTGGCCCGGATGCGACTCGAGCCCGGGGTAATGGACCCTGGCCACGGCCGGGTGCGCGGCCAGGAGTCGCGCCACTTCGTCCGCGTTCTCGCCGTGCGCCCGCATGCGGGCGTGGAGCGTGCGCAGCCCGCGCAGCGTGAGGTAGCTGTCGAACGGCGCCCCGGTGACGCCGATGCAGTTCGCCCACCACGCGAGCCGCTCGTGCAGCTGCCGGTCTGCGGCGATCACCGCGCCGCCGACCACGTCGCTGTGACCGTTGAGGTACTTGGTCGTCGAGTGCACCACCACGTCGGCGCCGAGGGCGAGCGGGCGCTGCCAGACGGGCGAGAGGAAGGTGTTGTCGGCCACGACCAGCGCGCCAGCCTCGCGGGCGGAGCCAGCGACGGCGGCGATGTCGACGATGCGCAGCAGCGGGTTGCTCGGCGTCTCCACCCACACCAGTGCCGGCCCATCGGCGAGCGCCGCGGTAAGCGCCGCCGGGTCCTGGAAGTCCACAAACCGCACGGCCAGCGAGCCGCGCTCGCGCAGCGCATTGAAGAGGCGGTAGGTGCCGCCGTAGCAGTCGTGGGGCACGATGGCGAGCTGCCCGGGCCGGAACAGCTGCGTCACGAGTCCCACCGCCGCCATGCCGGAGGCGGTCACCACCGCCCCGGCCCCGCCCTCGAGTTCGGCGAGTGCGCCGGCGAGCAGGTCGCGGGTCGGATTCCCGGAACGCGAGTAATCGTAGGAGCGCTTCTCGCCGAAGGCCGCGAAGGAAAAAGTCGTGGTCAGGTGGATGGGCGGCACGACGGCGCCGAACTGCGTGTCGGTATCGAGCCCGGCGCGGACGGCGCGCGTCTTCGGCGTGGTGTGGTCGCTCATGTTCAGTCCAGTGCCCGCGCGAGCAGGTCGCGCAGCACCTCGGTCTCCTTCAGGAACGCGTCGTGGCCATAGAGGGAACTGATTTCGATCAGGCTGCAGTTGCCGCCGTGCCGGTCACGGAGTTCGCGCATGTCGGCGAGCGGGACCAGCTGGTCCTCCTGCACGGCGAGCAGCGTTGTGGGCACGCGGATACTGGACGGATCGACGCGGTGCAGGTCGATCGACTCCGACAGGCAGACGAAGGCCTCGGGCCGGTAATGCGCCGCGTAGCTCGCGCCGCGTGCCATCAGGTAGGACTCGACGGGAAAGCGGAATCCCTCGGGCCCGGCTTCGGCAGGGCCCGGGAAGCGCTCCTCGAACTCGCGGGCCGAGCGATAGGTGGCCATGGCGAGCGCGCGGGCCAGCGTCAGGCCGCGCGCGCCCTCGCCGTGGCCGAGGGCGTAGCGCACGATCGCTCTCTGCACGCTGCGCCACGCGGTGGACATCGGATGGGTGCGGTGCGCGGCGCTCAGGACCACCGCATGCCGGATCCGCCCGGGGTGCGCCTGGGCGAGCGCAAGCGTCACCATGCCCCCGTAGGACGCGCCGACGCTCGCGTGCAGGCACTCGAGGTCGAGGTGGTCCATTAGCGCCACCAGCACCCGCGCCTGGTCGAAGGCGCTGACGGACGGGAAGGTCGCGCCGACGGCGGGACCGGTGGTGCGGTGGCTGCCACCGAGGAAGTCCACGCCGAGCACGCGAAAGCGATCCGTGTCGAGCGCGCGGCCGGGACCCACCACACCCTGCCACCAGCCTGCGGCACCGGGTTGCAGGCTGAAGACGTCCCGCCCGGCCGAGATCCCGCCCAGGGCGGCCACGACCGGCGCCTCCGGCACTCCGGCGAGGCGGTACGCGATCTCGACCGACTCGAGCCGCCCGCCGAAATGCAGTTGGAGACCGCCCGGCAGCGCGTACACCTCGTCGCGCCACTCGTAGGCGGACGGCACGGCGGAAGGATCGGATACGGGCATCGGGCAATCGCACTCCACGAGCGGCCGGACTGCGGCTGCGACAGGCTTCGAGACTCCTCGCGAGCGCAGCTCGTGGTTGCGGCAGCCCACACCCCCGTCATGCGACGGGGCAGCCCTGCGGCAACTCATCTGTCGGCGCGCCCGGGCCGCCGTGGAGTTGGCACCGTTTCGGGCGGGTTGGGCCCGGCGGTTGCCCCGGCTTCGAAGGGCCAGTCCCTCAGCCGGTCTCGATGAGCGCGCGCAGTGTAGGGGGCCGCTCCGGAAAGCGTCAAGGCGGCAGGCCACGCGCTTGCGAGTCCGGCTCAAATGTATTAGCGTGCTAGTACATTATTACGCTGGGACCGCCCGTGAAGAGCCATCGAACCGTCTCCCCGCGCCAGGAGGCCGCCGCCGAGCGCGCCCTGTTCCAGGCCGTCCTCACGCTGCGCTCCGTCGAGGAGTGCCGGGATTTCTTCCGCGACCTGTGCACGCCGGCCGAACTGCAGGCCCTCGCGGACCGCTGGGCCGTGGTCGGGCTGCTGCAGCGCGACCTGCCCTACCGGGAGATCCACAGCCAGACCGGGGTCAGCGTCACGACCATCGGGCGCGTGGCGCGTTACCTCGGGGCCGGCAACGGCGGCTATGCGCTCGCCGTCCGCCGCCTGCAGGAGCGCTGAGATGGAACGCCAGCAGCGCCTGCGCATCGCGATCCAGAAGTCCGGGCGGCTCACGGACCACTCGCTCGACCTGCTCGCCCGCTGTGGCCTCAAGTACAGCCGCGGCAAGGACCAGCTGATGTGCTACGGCGAGAACATGCCGCTCGACGTACTGTTCGTGCGCGACGACGACATTCCCGACCTCGTGCAGGAAGACGTCTGCGACCTCGGGCTCGTGGGACTCAACGTCGTCGAGGAGAAGCGCCTTGCCATGGCGGCGCGCGGCGCCCAGGCCCGCTTCGAGCTGATCCAGCGGCTGGATTTCGGGCGTTGCCGGCTGTCGCTTGCCGTGCCGGACGACTTTCCCTACGCGGGCCTGCCGAGCCTCGGCGGGCGACGCATCGCCACCACCTACCCGCACGTGCTCGGGCGCTTCCTGCGGGAGAACTCGATCACGGCCGAGATCGTCACGCTTTCGGGCGCGGTCGAGATCGCCCCGCGTCTCGGTCGTGCCGACCTGATCTGCGACCTGGTTTCCACCGGCTCCACCCTGAGCGCGAACCACCTGCGCGAGGTGACCACCGTACTCGAGAGCGAGGCCGCGCTGATCCGCACGCCCGTGCCGCTGCCCGACGAGAAGGCCGACTGGGTGCGCCGGCTGCTGCTGCGCATCGACGGCGTCCAGCAGGTCCGCGAGAGCAAGTACATCATGCTGCACGCGCCGCGCTCCGCACTGCCCGAGATCAAGCGCCTGCTGCCCGGCAGCGAGTCGCCGACGGTGATCCCGCTCGACGGCACGGGCGACAAGGTGGCCGTGCACGCGGTCTGCCGCGAGAACGTGTTCTGGGAAACGCTCGAAAGCCTCAAGGCCGCCGGCGCCAGCGCCGTGCTGGTGCTGCCCGTGGAGAAGATGCTGCCATGACCGCACCGCTCGCTCTCCTCGACTGGGCCGCGCTCGACGAGACGCAGCGCGCCGCGGCGCTCGAGCGTCCCTCCCAGCGCGAGGCCGCCAGCCTGCTCGAGCGCGCCGGCCGCATCGTGGCCGAGGTGCGCGCGCGCGGCGATGCGGCCTTGCGCGAGTACACGGAGCAGCTCGACCGCGTTCGCCTCGAGTCGTTTGCCGTCGCTCCGGCTGAATTTGCAGCCGCCGAGGCGGCGCTCACGGGCGAACAGCTCGAAGCGCTGCGACGCGCCATCGGCACCGTGTCGCGGTTCCACGAGCTGCAAGTGCTCGAGCCGCTGCGCCTCGAGACCTCGCCGGGAGTGCTCTGCGAGCGCCTGATCGTTCCGCTCGGCGCCGTCGGCCTGTACGTCCCGGCTGGCACCGCGCCGTTGCCCTCCACCGCCATCATGCTGGCCGTGCCGGCGCGCATCGCCGGGTGCCCGGTGCGCGTGCTGTGCACGCCGCCGCGACCGGACGGCACCGCCGATCCGGCCGTGCTGGTCGCCGCGCGACTCTGCGGCATCGAGCAGGTCTTCAAGCTGGGCGGGGCCCAGGCGGTGGCCGCGATGGCCTACGGCACCGCGAGCGTCCCCAAGGTGGACAAGATCTTCGGCCCCGGCAATTCGTGGGTGACGGCGGCCAAGCAGATCGTCTCCGCGGACGCGCGGGGCGCGGCGCTCGACATGCCGGCGGGTCCCTCCGAGGTGCTGGTGATCGCCGACGGGTCGGCACGGCCGGAGTTCGTCGCGGCCGACCTGCTCGCACAGGCGGAGCACAGCGAGGACGCGCAGGTCGTGCTCGTCACCACCTCGCGCGAACTCGCGGTGGCCTGCATCGCCGAGGTCGAGCGCCAGATGACCGCGCTGCCGCGGCGCGCCATCACCGAGCGCTCGATCGGCGAGAGCCGCGTGCTGCTGGTGCCGGACCTCGACACCGCGCTCGAGGTCAGCAATCGCTACGCCCCGGAGCACCTGATCCTGCAGGTTGCCGAGCCGCGCGCATGGCTCGGCCGGGTGCGCAACGCCGGCTCGGTGTTCCTCGGCGCGTGGACCCCCGAGACCATGGGCGACTACTGCAGCGGGACCAACCACGTGCTGCCCACCTACGGTCACGCCCGCGCCTACAGCGGACTCGGGGTCGCGGACTTCGTCAAGCGAATGACCGTGCAGGAAGTCACGCCCGCGGGACTCGTCGACCTCGGGCGCACCGCGCGCACGCTGGCGCGACTCGAGTCGCTCGAGGCGCACGCCCACGCGGTCAGCGTGCGACTCGCGGCCATCGAACGGGAGTCGCTGGCGTGAACCCGATCCTAGCCCTCGCCCGTCCGGACATCCTCGCGCTGCAGCCCTACCAGCACGCCGCCTGGGACCCGTCCCTCGAACGAATGCACGCCAACGAGATGCCCTGGCGCGCCCAGGGCGACAACTCCGCGGCCGGCCTCAACCGCTACCCGGAGCCGCAGCCGCACGCACTGGTCGAGAGGATGGCCTCGCTCTACGACGTGCCGCCCGGCAACGTGCTGGTGGGTCGCGGCAGCGACGAGGCGATCGACCTGGTGGTGCGCGCCTTCTGTCGGGCCGGAGAGGACAGCGTGGTGATCACGCCGCCCACCTTCGGCTTCTACAAGGTCGCGGCGCGCATCCAGGGCGCCGGGGTCATCGAGGTGCCGTTGCTTCAGGAGGGCTTCGCGCTCGACGTACCGGCGGTGATCGAGGCCGCACGCACCGCCAAGATCGTGTTCCTGTGCTCACCCAACAACCCGACAGGCAACCTGCTCGACGAGGTCGCCCTGCTCCGGGTCTGCCACGAGCTCGCCGGTAGGGCACTGGTGTGCGTCGACGAGGCCTACCTCGAGTTCACGAACCGCCCGAGCCTCGTCGGAAGGCTCGACGAACTGCCGAACCTCGTGGTCCTGCGCACGCTGTCGAAGGCGTACGCGCTCGCGGGGGCGCGCCTCGGCACGTTGATCGCGAGCGAGGACGTGGTGGGGCTCCTCAAGCGCATCATTCCGCCCTACGCCATCCCGGCTTCGACCATCGAGCAGGTGCTGGCGCTCACCGAGGCGCCGCAGCGCGCGATGGCGGCGGCGCGCATCCGCACACTTGTCGAGGAGCGCGGGCGGGCCGCAGCGCGGCTGTCGCGCATGGACTGCGTCGCGCGTGTGCATGCGTCGGACGCGAACTTCCTGCTGGTCGAGTTCCGCGACGCCGGACGGGCTCTCGAAGCCGGCAAGGTCGCCGGCCTGCTGGTGCGCGATTTCAGCCGTGCACCGGGCCTCACGAACTGCCTGCGGATCTCGATCGGCACGCCCGCCCAGAACGAGCGGCTGCTCGCCGCAATGGAGCGCCCATGAGCGGCGAGCGGCTGCTGTTCATCGACCGCGACGGCACGATCATCGAGGAGCCTGCCGATGAGCAGGTGGACAGCCTGCACAAGCTGCGCCTGTTGCCCGGCGTGATTCCGGCCCTGCTCGAGCTGCGGCGCGCGGGTTACCGTCTGGTTCTCGTAAGCAACCAGGACGGGCTCGGTACCGCCTCCTTCTCGGAGGCCGACTTCCACGCTCCGCAGGACTTCTTGCGGGCGCTGCTCGCCTCGCAGGGCATCGAGTTCGACGCGGAGTTCTTCTGTCCGCATTTCCCCGCGGACGACTGTGCCTGCCGCAAGCCGCGCACGGGCCTGCTCACCGGGTACCTTGCGGCGAACCCGCCCGACCCGCAGCACAGCTTCGTCATCGGCGATCGCGACACCGACATGCAGCTCGCCGCCAATCTCGGGGTCGAGGGGCTGCGGGTGCGAGCCGACGGCGCGGACGGCGCGACCTGGGCGGCGATCGTCGAGCGCCTGTGCCGGCCGGACCGCCGCGCGCGGGTCGAGCGGCGCACGAAGGAGACCGACATCGTGGTGAGCGTTGGGCTGGATCGCACCGCGCCGGTCGCCATCTCGACCGGCATCGGCTTCTTCGACCACATGCTCGAGCAGGTCGCGCGCCACGGCGGCTTCGCACTCGAGCTCAGCTGCCGGGGCGACCTCGAGGTGGACGAGCACCACACCGTCGAGGACTGCGCGCTGGCGCTTGGACAGGCGCTACGCGAGGCGCTCGGCGACAAGCGCGGCATCGCGCGCTTCGGCTTCCTGCTGGCCATGGACGAGGCCCAGGCCCAGGTGGCGGTGGACCTCTCCGGGCGGCCGTATGCGGTCTTCGAGGGCCGCTTCGGGCGCGAGGCGGTGGGCGGCCTGCCGACCGAGCTGGTGCCGCATTTCTTCCGATCGCTCGCCGACAGCCTCGGCGCGGCCATCCACGTGCAGGTGCGGGGCGAGAACACGCACCACATGGTCGAGGCCTGCTTCAAGGGCGTCGGCCGCGCGCTGCGCCAGGCGCTGCGGATCGAGGGCACCGAGCTGCCGAGCAGCAAGGGCGTGCTGTGAGACCCGGACCATGAGCGACGTCGCGATCATCGACAACGGCGGCGCCAACATCGCCTCCCTGCGCTACGCACTCGAACGCCTCGGGGCGAGTTCGCACCTGACCGCCGATCCCGACGAGCTGCGCGCAGCCCGGCGCGTGATCCTCCCGGGCGTCGGCGCCGCCGCCGAAGCCATGGCTCGGCTGCGAGCGCTCGGCCTCGTGGACCTCCTGCCCCGGCTCACGCAGCCGGTGCTCGGCATCTGCCTCGGCATGCAGCTGCTGTTCGCGAGCAGCGAGGAAGGCGACGACGGCGAGGACACCGAGTGCCTCGGGCTGATCGACGAGCGGGTGACGCGCTTCCCCGAGCGTGCCGGCTTTCCCGTGCCGCACATGGGCTGGAACCAACTGCGGCTCGTCGCGCCGAGCCCGCTCTTCGAAGGGATCGCGGACGGCGACCACGTGTACTTCGTGCACAGCTACGCGGCGCCCATCGGGCCGTGGACCCTGACCGCCAGCGACTACGGCGCGGAGTTTTCTTCGGCGGTGCGGCGCGGCAATTTCCACGGCGTGCAGTTCCACCCGGAGCGCTCCGCGGCGACGGGCAGCCGGGTGCTCGCGAACTTCCTGGAGCTCAACTGATGCTGCTGATCCCCGCCATCGACCTGCGCGGCGGACGCTGCGTGCGCCTGCTGCAGGGCCGCTTCGATGCCGAGACGGTCTATGCCAGCGACCCGCTCGAGGTGCTGAACCGTTACCTCGGCCTCGGCGCCACCGTGGTCCACGTCGTGGATCTCGACGGCGCGCGCGCGGGTTCACAGGCCAATCGCGTCGCCGTCGCACGTCTTGCAGACCGCGCACCGCCCGGCACGGTGCAGGTGGGCGGCGGTGTGCGTTCCCGCGCGGTCGTCGATGAACTCCTGGCGCTAGGGGTCGCGCGCGTGGTGGTCGGAAGCGTCGCCGTCACCGAGCCGGACGAGGTTGCCGGGTGGCTGCGCGACCCGGGCGCGGAGCGCGTCGTACTCGCGTTCGACGTCCGCCTCGACGAGGGCGGCACCCCGCGGCTCGCGACCCACGGCTGGGAACGACAGACGCAGACGAGTCTCTGGGATGCCGTCGAGCGCTATCTCCCGGCCGGAATGCGCCACGTCCTGTGCACCGACGTCGCCCGCGACGGCGCGATGTCGGGCCCCAATCTCGCGCTGTACGCGGAGGCGGTGCGCCGCTTCCCCGGCATCGAGTGGCAGGCCTCCGGCGGCGTCAGCCGCGCCGCGGACCTGCACGAGCTCGCTGCGACGGGAGTGGCAGCCGTGATCAGCGGACGCGCGCTGCTCGAGGGCCGTCTCGCCGCAGAGGAGGTCGCGCCATTCTTGCCCGCCGCATAATTCCCTGCCTCGACGTCCGCGACGGCCAGGTCGTCAAGGGGGTTCGCTTCCGCGACCACCGCGTGGTGGGCGACATCCTCGAGCTTGCCGACCGCTACCGTGCCGAGGGCGCGGACGAGCTGGTCTTCTACGACATTACGGCGAGCCCCGAGGGTCGCTCGGTGGATCGCAGCTGGATCGGTCGCATCGCGCGCGTGCTCGACATCCCGTTCTGCGTGGCGGGCGGCATCCGCAGCGTCGAGGACGCGGAGGCGGTGCTGAACTCGGGTGCGGAGAAGATCTCGGTGAACTCCCCTGCCCTCGCCGAACCGGCGCTGATCGACCGGCTGGCGCATCGCTTCGGCTCGCAGTGCGTCGTCGTGGGTGTAGACAGTCAGACCGTGGACGACGACTTCCTCGTCTACCAGTTCACCGGCGACCCGGAGCGCTCGCGCAGCACGGCGCGGCGCACGCTCGACTGGGTGATCGAGGTGCAGGACCGCGGCGCCGGCGAGATCGTCCTCAATTGCATGGCGAGCGACGGCGTGCGCACGGGCTACGACATCGCCCAGCTGCGGCGCGTGCGCGAGGTCTGCCGGGTCCCGTTGATCGCCTCGGGCGGCGCCGGCGCGCCCGAGCACTTTGCCGAGGTGTTCGAGGCGGCCCGCGTGGATGGTGCACTCGCGGCGAGTGTGTTTCACTCTGGGGCGATTGCCATTCCCGACCTGAAGCGGTACCTGCGCACGCGACACATCGAGGTGAGGCTGTGATCCCGGACGACGTGCCCGCCCTCGACTGGGACAAGGATGGCGGGCTGCTGCCGGCCATCGTGCAGCACGCGCGCACCGGGCGCGTGCTGATGCTGGGCTACATGAACGAGGCCGCGCTGCGCGAGACGCTGCGCCAGCGCCGCGTGGTCTTCTACAGCCGCTCGCGCCAAGCCCTCTGGACCAAGGGCGAGACCTCCGGCCACTTCCTCAACCTCGTGGACGTCAGCACCGACTGCGACTCGGACGCGCTGCTGGTGCTTGCGGACCCGATCGGGCCCACCTGCCACAAGGGCACGGAATCCTGCTTCGCCGACGCGACTCCCGCCGATGCGCAGCGTCTCGCCTTCCTCGGTCTGCTCGAGAACATCATTGCCAACCGCATCGCCGACCAGCCGGAGGGCAGCTACACGGCGCGGTTGTTCGCCGAGGGACCGGGCCGCATCGCGCAGAAGGTGGGCGAGGAAGGGGTCGAGACGGCGCTTGCCGCGGTGTCGCGCGACGACGACGGGCTGGTGAGCGAGTGCGCGGACCTGCTCTTCCACGTGCTGCTGCTGCTCAAGTCCCGCGACCTCTCGCTCGAACGCGTGGTCGACGAACTCAGGGCGCGGCATGCCTCGAAGGTCTAGCGAGCGCAAGCATCAGCGCGGCCGCGAGCCCCGTGATCCCGGCCGCGGCGGCGAAGGCCGTCGACGACCCGAGCGCCTGCCACAGGCTGCCGAAGAGCACCGCACCCGGAAGAACCAGCACGCCACTGGTGAGGTGATACAGCCCGAAGGCCGTGCCGCGCTCGCCCGCGGTCGCGTGATCGCCAATGAGCGCTCGCTCGGCGGGCTCGGTCAGTGCCAGCGTGGCGGCATAGGCGACGAACAGTGCCCAGACGCCGAATTCGCCAGGGCTGGAATACGCCAGCAGCAACAGCACGATCACCCTCGCCGACCAGCCGCCGAGCAGCATCGGCAGGCGGCCGAGCCGGTCGGAAAGGATGCCGGCCGGCAGCGCGATCAGCATCTTGACCAGACTGGCGGCCGCCCAGACCAGCGGAACCCAGGTCACGGCCATCCCCGCCTGGGTCGCCCACAGCACCACGAAGACCTCGGGCACGCTGGCGACCGCGAGCAGACCTGCCGTCAGGATGATGGCTCGCAGGCGTCCGTGCAGCGCGCGCCACGAAAAGCGCTGTGCCACGGCGGGCGCCGCCGGCGCGACCGTCGGCAGTCCGAAGACGAGCAGCGCGATCACGAGCGCGCCTGGAATGGCTGAGGCCAGGAACACGTGCTCCAGGTCGGCCTGGGCGGCGAGGAGACCGAAGGCGAGCAGCGGCCCGACGACGGCACCGGCGTGGTCCATCGACCGGTGGAAGCCGAACGCCCGCCCCCGCTGCGCGGGCGCGGCGGCCGCCGCGATCAAGGCGTCCCGTGGCGCCGTACGCAGGCCCTTGCCGATTCGGTCCATGAAACGCAGCACCAGAACCGCCGTCCAACCGGCCGCAAGTCCGATAAGCGGCCGAACGGCGTTGGAGAGCGCGTAGCCGCCGACGACCAGTCGTTTGGCCGGCACGCCCCGATCCGCGAGCCGACCCGAGACCAGTTTCAGGATGCTCGCGGTGGCCTCGGCCAGTCCTTCGACGAGTCCGACGATCGCCGGGCCGGCGCCGAGCGCCGCGGTCAGGAAGATCGGCAGCAGCGGCGTGATCATCTCGCTCGCCGTGTCGTTCAGCAGCGAGACGAACCCGAGGATGACGACCGTTCGAGGAAGTGTCGCGCCGGTCGGGCTCGGGTGGGTCAGGACCGCGCTCCCGGCTTCGAGCGACGGCGCTCTACAGCATCCGCAGCATGCGGCGCAGAGGCTCCGCCGCGCCCCACAGCAGCTGATCCCCCACCGTGAACGCGGAGACGTACTCGCCGCCCATGGCGAGCTTGCGCACGCGCCCGATCGGGATCTCGAGCGTGCCGTTCACGCGTGCGGGCGAAAGCTCGCGGATGGAGGCCTCGCGGGTGTTCGGCACGAGCCGCACCCAGTCGTTGCCGCCGGCAATCAGTCGCTCGATCTCGGGGAGCGGCAGGTCGCGCCGGAGCTTGATGGTCATCGCCTGGCTGTGGCAACGCATGGCGCCGATGCGCACGCAGATACCCTCGACAGGAATCGGATTCGTCGAGCGACCGAGGATCTTGTTGGTCTCGGCGCTGCCCTTCCACTCCTCGCGGCTCTGGCCGTTGCCGAGATCCTTGTCGATCCAGGGGATGAGGCTGCCGGCGAGCGGCGCGCCGAACTGCGCCGTCGGCAGGGCGTCGCCGCGCAGGCACTCCGTCACGGCTCGGTCGATGTCGAGGATGGCGCTGGCCGGATCGCGGAGCAAATCCGCCGCGGACGCGTGCGCGGCGCCCATCTGCGCGAGCAGTTCGCGCATGTTGGGCGCCCCCGCGCCCGACGCCGCCTGGTAGGTCATGGAGCTGATCCATTCGACGAGGTCCTCGCGCAGCAGGCCGCCGAGCGCCATCAACATCAGCGACACCGTGCAGTTGCCGCCGATGAAGTCGCGCACGCCACCCTCGATCGCCGCGTCGATCACGTCGCGGTTCACCGGGTCGAGGATGATGACCGCATCGTCCTTCATGCGCAGCGCCGAGGCCGCGTCGATCCAGTAGCCGCGCCAGCCTGCGGCGCGGAGCTTCGGATGCACCGCCAGGGTGTAGTCACCGCCCTGGCAGGTGAGGATGACGTCGCAGGCGGCGAGCGCCTCGAGGTCGTTGGCGTCGTGCAGCACGCCCGGGCCGTGGCCCACGTCCGGCGCCGCGCCGCCCGCCTGCGAGGTGCTGAAGAACACTGGCTCGATTGCGTCGAAGTCGCGCTCGGCGCGCATGCGCTCCATCACCACCGAGCCCACCATGCCGCGCCAGCCGACGATGCCCGTCCTCATTTGCCGTCCCGCCGCGCTAGATGAGAATTTCCCGCGCGGGCTCGCGCAGGTTGTACCAGGAACTCATCGCGTGCCCGTATGCACCGGCATTCGCGATCAGGAGCGTGTCGCCCTCTGCGGTCGGCGGCAGCAGCCGCTCGTGGCCGAGGTAGTCCGCCGACTCGCAGATCGGCCCGACGATGTTGTAGACCTCACGCCCCGGCTCGCCGAAGCGCGTCAGGTTCACGATGTCGTGGTGCGCCCCGTACAGCGCCGGACGGATCAGCGAGTTCATGCCTGTGGTCACGCCCACGTACTGCACGGTGCCCTTGCCCTTGAGCTGCGTGACCTGCACGACCAGCACGCCGGCCTGTGCCACGAGGAACCGGCCGGGCTCGAGCCAGATGCCGAGCCCGGGCCAGCGCGTGCGCAGGTCGTCGATCACGCCCTGCAGGGCCGCGAGGTCCACCGGCACCTGCCCCGGCTTCTCGGGCACGCCGAGACCGCCGCCGAGGTCGATCGCCCGCACCGCGGGGAAACGCTGGGCGAGCTCGCCGAGCAGTTGCCCGACCTGGCGCCAGTTGCGCACGTCGAAGACGCCGCTGCCCGTGTGGGCGTGCAGGCCGACGACCCGCGCGCCGGCCGCCGCGACCAGCCGATCTAGCTCGTCGAGCTCGAAGAGCGGGATCCCGAATTTCGAGTGCACGCCCGCGGTGCGCACGTGGTCGTGGTGGCCGCGGCCGAAGCCCGTATCCACGCGGACGAGGACGTCGCGGCCGCGGAACAGCTCCGGCCAGTGGCGCAGCGGGTACAGGTTGTCGAGCGTGAGGTGCACGCCCTGCGCGAGCGCCCACTCGTACTCGGAGCGGGGCGCGAAATTCGGCGTGAACAGCACCTTGTCGCGGTCGATGCCGGGCACGACCTCGAGCACGCGTTCGCACTCGCCCTGCGACACGCACTCGAAGGCGAGACCGAGCGCGGCGAATGTGCGCAGGATCTCCGGGTGCGGGTTGGCCTTCATCGCGTAGAACACCCGCTCGACACCGCCGATCCCGAGCAGCTGGCGGGCGGTCTGCTCGAACGTCGCGTTGTCGTACACGTAGGCACAACCGTGCTCGCGCGCGATGTCCTCGAGCTCCGCCCGCCGCCCCTGCCACCACGGCGGTCCGCCGGCCGGTATCATCGGGACGAGCCCGTGGATCTGCTCCCACGTGGGTCCGAGCACGTGGTCCGACGGCGCATTGCGCACGATCACGTCGTGCAGGCGACTGACGAGCCGGTCGCCCTGCTCCTCGTCGACCACGAAAGTGATGTTGAGGTCGTTGGCCGCCTGCGTGACGAGGTAGATGCGCTGTTCCTCGAACAGCTCGAGCGCGTCCCCCAACCGGTGCAGCGTGGCTCGGATGCTGCGACCCACGAGGCTCACCGCCGCGCAGGGGCCGATGACCTCGACCCGACACAGCCGCGAGAGCGAGGCCACGAGCGCCTCGAGCGCACGGGAATCGAGCGTGTTGGCCGCCGGGTCGAGCGATACGGTGACGCTGGTCTCCGAAGTGGAGACGAGGTCCACCGACAGGCCGTGATCCTTGAACACCACGAAGGCATCGGCGAGGAAGCCGACCTGATGCCACATCCCGAGGGTTTCCATCGAGATGAGCGTGATGCCCTTCTTGCTGCACACCGCCTTGACCCGCGCCCCGCCGTCGCCGCCGGTGGCAGTGACGACCGTGCCCTCGAGCTCGGGCATGTGCGTGGCATGCACCGACAGCGGGATCGCGTAGTGCTTTGCGGGCAGGATGCAGCGAGGATGCAACACCTTGGCGCCGCTGCTCGCGATCTCCTGCGCCTCGTCGTAGTCCAGCGACTTGAGCAGCCGGGCATTCGGCACGGCGCGCGGGTTGGCCGTGAACATGCCCGGCACGTCCGTCCAGATCTCGAGCCGCCTCGCGCCGAGCTTGGCGGCGAAATAGCTCCCCGAGGTGTCCGAGCCGCCGCGACCGAGCAGCACGGTGTCACCCTTCGCGTCGCTGGCGATGAAGCCCTGCGTGATGACCACCTTGCCGCCGGTGGCCAGGCGCTGCTGCAGCGCCGGATCGGGCTCGAAGTTGCAGGTGGCCGAGAGGTAGCTGGCGCGATCGGAGGCGCCCGGCCGCTCCTCGGCGTGCAGCAGGGTACGGGCGTCGAGCCACTGCACGTCGATGCCGTCCGACGCCAGATACGCTGCACCGATGCGCGTCGCCATCAACTCGCCGGTTGCCATGACCCGTGCGCGCAGGCGGTCGCTGACCTCGCCGATCAGGTGGATTCCGGCGGCGCTCTTGCGAAGCTCGGTGAAGTGACGCTCGAGATCCGCGCAGACCGCGACGCCGAGATCGCGCGCGAGGTCCACGTGCCGGCGCTCGATCTGCTCCATCACCGGTTCCCAGTCGCCGGTCAGGGCCTTGCTGAGCAGCTGCTCGAGCCGGTCCGTGATGCCGGAGAGTGCGGAATGCACCACGACGGGATGCAGTCCCTCCGCGAGCCGCGCGTGCACCACGCCGGCGACGTTCTTCCAGTTGCTGACGCTCGAGACGCTGGTGCCGCCGAACTTGAGGACGACCCAGCTGGAGTCGGAGGTATTGGTCATCGAGCGGTCCCCGGCGGGCTCCCGGGGTCACGAGCCGGGGGCGACGCCTGTGTCGTCACACGTCGTCGTAGCCGTCCTTCAGTTCCTTCTGGAGGCGCTTCTCGGCCAGCACGTCCTCAAGCTTGCTCCACGCAGCCTTCCCGCGCTTCACGGCGGCTGTCTTGCGACGGTCGCCGCGGTCGATGAAGCGGTCGTAGTCCTCTTCCTCTCCGCTTGGCACGAAGTCTTCGTCGAGGTCGAAGTGCTGGTCGTCTCGTTCCATTTCGCGGGCCTGGGAAAACCTTGCGTTTTCAATGTCCTGCCGGAATGTCCGGGCGCAGGGCTGCGAACTATATACGAATCGCTAGGCTTCTCAACAGGTTCCTGTTGCGGCGCAATGTGCCAGGGAGACACTGTCCGGTACCAGCCTGTTCGGGGGCACTCCGACGAGGCCGGACACCTCTGGCCAGCCCGCTTCTGGACGACCGCATTGCGGCTGGAGACCCGGCGCGATGCGGCCGATCTCTTACTACCGCGCCCCTACGAGCCGGCCAGATCCCGGTCCGTCGCAGCTCGTAGTGCGGATTTATACCAATACGAGTCAGTAACATAAGATTACTTTGTCGAGACGAGCACAGGTGCGCCTCGCTCCAGCCCCAGCCCCTCGGCCGCGCTCCGCTCCGCGCGCGCAACCTCGACGACCCCGAAGGAGTTCACCAGGGCGAGGTATTCGCCCGGCCGCACGTCCGAGTAGGTCCGCCGCAGGGTCAGTTCGCGGCCGCCCACGCGCACCACGGGATGGCCGAGGTGCTGGAGGTGGGCCGCGTCGATGTTGCTGATCAGGTTGCCGAAGTGGTCGATGGTGACCACCGCTCCTGCAACCTGCGCCGTCCCGACCACCGGGTCCTCGAGCCAGCCCGGGATCAACTCCGGCACTGCCGGACCGAGCACGTCTGGTGCCAGGCGACCGGCGGCGATCTCCCCCGCGAGCGGTGCGAAGATGTCCCGGCCGTGGAACGTGGCGCTCGGCACACCGATGTCGATCCGCTCGAGTACCTGCGGCTCCACCCGCCGCAGCGTGGCGGCATCGACCGCCTCGACCACGGCTGCGAGCAGGCCGTTATCGGGCGCCAGGAAGACGTGGCCTTCCGCCTCGATGACCGCGATGTCGCGCGCGCTGCCCACGCCCGGGTCCACCACGGCGACGTGCACCGTGCCGGGCGGAAAGTAGCGGAACGAGCGGGCCAGCCAGAATCCCGCTTCCGCGGGCCAGTGCGCGAGGATCTCGTGCGTCAGGTCGATCATGACCGCGGCCGGGAAGCGTCCGACCAGCCTTCCCTTCATGACGCCCACGAAGGGGTCCTTGTGGCCGAAGTCCGTCGTGAGCGTCACCACGCCCGAAGGCGTGAACGCCGCTGATCGTTGCGACATGTCCTTGTACTCCGAAGCCGATGCCCGAGGCGGCGGGAAACATCAGGTTAAACTGGCCCCGACGCCCTTGCCACGCCGCCCCCGCCGTATGCCCTACCTGTACCTCGTCCGCCACGCGCAGCCGGACTTTGCGGGCCACTACGATTCCGTCACCGAACTGGGGCTGCAGCAGTCCGCCTGGCTCGGGCAGCATTTCGCGGAGCGCGGTTTGCAGTTCGCCCGCACCGTGTGTGGCAGTCTCGCGCGGCAGTCGGGCACGCTCGATGCCGTGCTGCACCACCTGCCGGGGGCGCCCGCGCCGCGGGTCGATCCGGGCTTCAACGAGTACGATGCGGCCGGGGTCCTCCGCGCATTCCACTGCGGCGACGAGCGCGCCCTGCGCGCCACGGGGGATCGCCGCGCCTACTTCACCGCGGTGCGCGACGCGCTGCACGCCTGGTCGCGCCACGAGGGCGCGATCGAGGGTCTCGAACGCTGGCAGGAGTTCGGAAGCCGCGTGACGGCCGCCGCGGACGAGGCCTGCGCAGGTCTCGAGCGGACCGCATCCGTGCTCGTCGTGACCTCGGGCGGGGTGATCGGCCGCCTCGTCGCGGACGCTCTCTCCGCCGGTCCGGAGGCCGCGATCCAGCTCAACCTGCAGACGCGGAACACGGGTGTCACCGAGATGGTGCACGGCCGCTCGATCGCGCGCGTGGTCGCCTTCAACGCCGTGCCGCACCTCGAACGCGCCGACCGCGCGCACGCGGTCACGCACTCCTGAGAGCTCAGGACTGCCGGACGAGCGCTGCGAGGCTGCGCGTGTCGATGGTGCTCGCCTTCTGCTCGATCTGCTCGCGATAGCGAGGTGCGAGGCCGCGCGCCTCGTCGAGCAGGCCGGCGAAGGCCTGCTTCAGCGCCGCAGTGTCCATCATGCGGCCGGCAGCGTAGTAACGCTGCGCGACCCGCCCGAGCGCGTAGGTGGTCGCGAAAGTCAGCCCGGAACTCGCCGCTTGCCGGCCCAGCGTTCGACCCAGACCGCCGCCCAGCCCGCCCAGCACGCCTCCGAGCAGCTTGCGGCCGAACTGCTCGAGGTATTGCGAGGTGAGGCCGACACCGAGCGTGGCAAGGAAGTCTTTCGCGTGCGTGCGGTCCATCGTGTAGCCGTGCGCCTGGCCGATGCGGTACACGAGGCGCATCTGCAGCGGGATGATCGCCATCGACGCGAGTGTCTCGGGCAGCAGCTCGAGCGCTGCATTGGTCACCGCCGCATTGAGGATCAGCTTGTCCATTTCGGCATCGGACAGGCTCGACCTGCCCATCAACGTACCTGCGACCGTGGCGGCGGTCGCAGGTGCGCCGGCACTCGCTGCCGCATCGGTTGGTGCAAAGGCTGCCTCGGCCACTTCATCGGCTCGCGCACTGGTTGCGCCGGCCGCAGCGGACGGCAGTGCCAGCAACTCGGCCAGGCGGGCCAGGAACGCCTTCTCGGCGGGACCCTGCGCGCCGTCCGCGTCGCACACGCCAACGGCCATTTCGTAGGCGAGCTGGCGCGCTTCCTGCGACTGCAGCGAGGCCGCGACCTGCGCGAGATCCGGCTTGGCCAGCAGCACCTCGCGGTAGAGGCCAGGCAGGTCGAAGCCGGCCTCGGGGCCCAGGGCCTCGGCGACGCGCTTGACGGCAGCGCGTTCGCCTTCGTCCTTCAGGCCGTCGGCGAAGGCAGCCATCAGGGCAATGGTGAGGATCGAGCGGATTTCCTCGGCGGTCATCGGGGGACTCCTGCGGTCAACGAATGCCGGACGAAATGCAGGAGAACGATAGCACGCAGACTGTGCGCTTCATTCGTCCTGCGGCACTGTTGCCAGCGACCGATCGACAGGCGGGGGCCAAAGGGCCTTCGGCCCGCTGCGGGTGGTCCACGTCAGGCAGCTCATGGGCTGCTTCGAGGAACTTGGTCGGAGCGCCGAGATTCGAACTCGGGACCCCTTGCACCCCATGCAAGTGCGCTACCAGACTGCGCCACGCTCCGACCGGGGCGGGATTATAACGGATCGACTCAGCGACGGAGCGCCTTCAGCAGTTCTTCGAGTTCGCCACGCATCTGGCGGACGATCTGCTGGGTCTGCGTGAGGTCCTCGCGCGCCTCCTCGCCCTCGAGGCGGTTTCTCGCCCCGCCGATCGTGAAGCCTTGGTCGTAGAGCAGCGAGCGGATCTGGCGAATGACGAGCACATCCTGGCGCTGGTAGTAGCGGCGGTTGCCGCGCCGTTTCACCGGCTTCAGCTGCGGGAACTCCTGTTCCCAATATCGCAGTACGTGCGGCTTCACGGCACACAGTTCGCTCACCTCACCGATGGTGAAGTAGCGCTTGCCGGGGATCGCCGGCAGCTCGTCGTTATTGCTGGGTTCCAGCATAGGCTTCCACTCGTGCCTTCAGTTTCTGTCCGGGCCGGAAGGTGACCACGCGCCGTGCGCTGATCGGGATCTCCTCGCCCGTCTTCGGGTTGCGACCCGGCCGCTGGTTCTTGCTGCGCAGGTCGAAGTTGCCGAAACCCGAAAGCTTCACCTGCTCGCCCGCGGCGAGCGCCGCGCGCAGTTCCTCGAAAAACAGGTCCACCAGCTCGCGCGCCTCTCGCTTGTTGAGGCCGAGCTGGTCGAACAGCGCTTCGGCGATTTCCGCTTTGGTCAATGCCATGGTTATTGATCTCGTATCGTGGCGCTGTGTTCCCGTTGCAGGTCTGCGACGACCCGCGCCACGACGGCATCCGTCTCGACGTCGGTAAGGGTGCGGGATAAATCCTGCAAATTCAACCCCATCGCGACGCTCTTGAAACCCTCCTTGATGCCCTTTCCGCGGTAGATGTCGAACACGACGAGACCGGTGAGCAACTCGCCGGCACTGCGTCGGACTGCATCGAGCAGCGCCTGCACCGGGACTGACTCGGCAACCAGGACGGCGAGGTCGCGGCGCACGGCCGGGAAGCGCGAAATTTCCGCGTGCTGCGGCAGTACGGCTGCGAGCCCGGACTCGGTCTCGAGTTCGAACACGAGCGCGGAATATGTCAACTCGAGTCGCCTTCCGATCTCGGGATGAAGGCGACCGATCCATCCGACCGGCAGGCCGTCGCGCAAGATGCGCGCGGCCTGTCCCGGATGCAGCGCAGGGTGTTCCCCAGGGACGAACGAGAACGATTGCAGGGACCCGGTCGTCCGCAGCAGCGCTTCGACGTCCGATCGAACGTCGAAGAAATCGACGTCCGCGTGCGGTTCGCCCCACTGTTCCGGCATCGAAGGCCCCGCCGCAATCCCCGCGACCGCGTTCACCTCGGTGAGCGATTCGCCGTCGAGCCGGAACTTGCGACCGATCTCGAACAGCCGCACGCGCGGCTGCTGCCGCCGCTGGTTCTCCAGCAGCGCGCGCACGAGGCCCGGCCAGAGCGACACGCGCATCTGCGCGAGGTCGGCCGAGATCGGGTTCGCGAGTGCGAGCGCGGGCTCGCCCGGGCACACGATGCCCTGAACTTCCGGATCCACGAAGCTGTAGGTGATCGCCTCGAAGTAGCCGCGCTGCACCAGCAGGTCGGCGACCGTCTCGGGTGTGACGCGCGCTTCGCTGATCGCCGCAATGGCGAGCGGCGTCGCCGGATCGGTCTCGGGAATTCGGTCGAAGCCGTGGACCCGCGCGACCTCCTCGATCAGGTCTTCCTCGATCGAGATGTCGAAGCGCCACGACGGCGCGGTCACCTGCCAGCCGCCTTCGAGTGTCCGCACGTCCATGCCGAGCCGCCGCAGGATGTGCTCTATCTCCTGGTCAGCGATGTCTGCACCGATCACGCGCCGCGCGCGCGCCGGGCGGAAGGCGATGGCTTTGCGCAGCGGCAATTCCGACGGCAGCTCCACGATCGCCGTCGGGCCCGGTACGCCGCCCGCGCACGCGATCAGCAGCTCGGTCGCCCTCTCGATCGCCCGCTCCTGCAGCGTCGGATCCACGCCGCGCTCGAAGCGCTGCGAGGCGTCCGTCACGAGCCCGAAGCGGCGACCGCGACCGGCCACTGCATCGGGACGGAAGAACGCGACCTCCAGCACCACGTCGGTCGTCCCGGCGTCGATGCCGGAGTGCTCACCGCCCATGATTCCGGCCAGGCCAAGGGGCTTGTCACGGTCGGCGATGACCAGCACCGAGTCGTCGAGAATCACGTCTCGTCCGTCGAGCAGCCGCAGCGTCTCACCGGGACTCGCCCGGCGGACCACGATGCCGCCCTCGATCTCCCGCCGATCGTAGGCGTGCATCGGCTGGCCGAGCTCGAGCATCACGTAATTCGTGACGTCCACGATCGCTCCCAGCGGACGCAGGCCGGCGCGCCGCAGCCGTTCACGCATCCACAGCGGCGCTTCGGCCTCGGGACGCACCCCGCGGATCACGCGCGACGCGAAGCGGGCGCAGCCGGCGTCCGGCGTCAATTCGACCGACAGGCTTTCGGACGATTGCGCCGGAACGCGGGGGACCGGTGGCGGCGCGAACGGCGTGTCCGTGATCGCAGCCACTTCGCGCGCTAGCCCAAGCATCCCCATGCAGTCGCCGCGGTTGGGCGTGAGATTGATTTCGAGGATCGTGTCGTCGAGTCGGAGTGCGTCGGCGAACGGCGTGCCTGCGTCGATCTCCGGCGGAAGCTCCATGAGTCCGCTGCCCTCCTCCGACAACCCGAGCTCGCGCGCGGAGCAGAGCATGCCGAACGAATCGACGCCCCGCAGCCGGGCCTTGCGGATCTCCATCCCGCCCGGCAGTCGGCTGCCGACCGTTGCGAGCGGCGCCTTGAGGCCCACTCGCGCGTTCGTCGCACCGCAGACGATCTGCAGCAGTTCTGCGCCGCCCGTACTCACCCGGCACACGCTGAGCGAGTCCGCATCGGGGTGCTGCTCGCGCTCGACGATCTCGCCGACCACGATGCCGTGCAGCGGCGGCGCAGCAGGCTCGAGCGCCTCGACCTCGAGCCCCGCCATGGTCAGTCGCGAGGCGAGTTCGCGCGGCGCGGGAACCGCCTCCAGCCAGTCGCGCAGCCAATTGACGCTGATTCGCATGGGCGCTTCCCGTCGCTCAACCGAACTGGCGCAGGAAGCGCAAGTCGTTCTCGAAGTACAGGCGGATGTCGTTCACGCCGTAGCGCAGCATGGCGAGACGCTCGATGCCCATGCCGAAGGCGTATCCGGTGTGACGCTCCGGGTCGATGCCGACGTTGCGCAGCACGTTCGGGTGCACCATGCCGCAGCCGGCGATTTCGAGCCAGCCGGTGCTCTTGCACACCCTGCAGCCCTCGCCGCCGCAGAAGACGCACTCGATGTCCACCTCCGCCGACGGTTCCGTGAACGGGAAGTACGAGGGCCGGAAGCGGATGCCGAGCCGCCGCTCGAAGAACTGCTCCACGAAGTGGTGGAGCACGGAACGCAGGTGGGCGAAGCTGACGCCGTCGCCCACCACGAGCCCCTCGACCTGGTGGAACATCGGCGTGTGCGTCACGTCCGAGTCGCAGCGGTACACGCGCCCCGGCATGATCATCCTGAGTGGCGGCTTGTCGCGCAGCATGGCGCGGACCTGCACGGGCGAGGTGTGCGTGCGCAGCAGTCGGCCGTCCGGAAAATAGAAAGTGTCGTGCATCGCCCGCGCCGGATGATCGGCGGGAATGTTGAGCGCCTCGAAGTTGTGCCAGTCGTCCTCGACCTCCGGCCCCTCCTCGACCGAGAAGCCGGCGTTGCGGAACAGCGCCTCGATGCGGCGGCGCGCCCGGCTCACGGGATGCAGGCCGCCGGGCTGCTGGCCGCGCCCCGGCTGCGTGACGTCGATGCGACCCGCGGCGAGCGCCCGCTCGAGCGCCTGGCCCTCGAGCATCGCCTGACGCTCGGTGACCCGCGCGGCGAGCTCGTCGCGGACTGCGTTGATCCGCGCACCTGCCTCCCGCCGGGCCTCCGGAGCCAGCGCGCCGAGCGATTTGAGCAGCGCCGTCACCGCGCCTTTCTTGCCGAACAGCTCGACCTTCAACGCCTCGACCTGCTCGAGGCGATCGCAAGCGGCGACGCGACGCCGCACGTCGTCGGCGAACGGTTCAAGGTCGGTCGTGGAATCGCTCATGGCAGTGTGACGCGTACTGTCCAGCGTAAACAAAGAAGGCCGGGTCGCTCGCGCGCCCCGGCCTCTTGGGATGCCGGCGGCGCGACCTCGACGGCCGCGCCGGTCGGGATCACCGGGCGCCCAGGCTCGCCTTGGCCTGCTCGGCGATCTTGCCGAACGCCTCGATGTCGTGCACCGCGAGATCGGCGAGCATCTTGCGATCGATCTCGAGCCCGGCCGCCTTCAGGCCCGCCATCAGGCGGCTGTAGCTCAGCTCGTAGCCGCGCGCGGCCGCGTTGATGCGAGTGATCCACAGCGCCCGCATGTCGCGCTTCTTGGCGCGGCGGTCACGGTACGCGTACTGGCCCGCCTTGATGACGGCCTGCTTCGCAGTGCGGAAAACCTTGCGTCGGGCGTTGTAGTAGCCCTTCGCCTTGGCGAGGATCTTCTTGTGCCGGCGCCCAGCGATGACGCCACGCTTAACTCGTGCCATGGGTCACCTCGCTCAGGCGTGGGGAAGAAGTTGATCGAGCCGGTTCAGGTCCTGCTTGGCGACCATGGTGGTGCCGCGCAGCTGAC
>Ga0209391_10000149_pt1 | contig 27752 bp, 26 predicted proteins | sample PPLLak3March2015_FD_187246 | JGI IMG/M metagenome (GOLD analysis project Ga0209391, IMG submission 187246) | Freshwater sediment microbial communities from Prairie Pothole Lake near Jamestown, North Dakota, USA - PPLs Lake P7 Core (1) Depth... | ecosystem: Environmental > Aquatic > Freshwater >...
GCCGCCGGCGTGCCGGCCGATCTGGAAATGCTTGAACTCGCCGTCCAGTCGCTCCGACTGGCCGGGCTCGGTCGGGTCAGTCTCGACCTGGGACACACGGGTGTCGTCGGCGGCCTGCTCGACCTCGCCCGGATGTCCGACGTCGTCGAGGACGAAATCCTTTCCGCGCTGAGCACGAAAGACATCCCGGCGCTGCATGCGACCGTCCAGGCGCTGCCCCCGGAAGTCCGTGAAGGTCTGATGGCACTGGGCCGCTTGAGCGGCGGTCCGGATGTGATCGATGCGGCTCGTCGTGTCCTGCCGCCCGAACCGGGAATTCGGGCCGCTTTGTCGGAACTCGAACGGCTGGCGGCGCGCTGCGGAGCGGATGCCGTGTCGGTGGATCTCGCGGACCTGCACGGGTACCGCTACCACACCGGCATTACCTTCGCCGTCCATGCCCCCGAACTTCCGAGCGCCGTGCTGCGTGGCGGTCGCTACGACAACATCGGCAAGGCCTTCGGCCGCGCGCGGCCGGCCGTCGGTTTTTCGATCTATCTGCGCGAACTCGTCCGGTTGCTGGGCACCCGCGCGGCACGCGCGATCTTGGCACCTGCCGATGACGATGCGGATCTGCGCGAGGCGATTGGCCGGCTGCGTGCAGATGGCGAGATCGTGGTCCAGCGTCTGCCTGACGAATGCGGTGGACCGGACTCCGGCGCTTTCAACTTCGATCGTGAACTGCGTCGTGTCGGCAACGTGTGGCAGGTTGCCGCGCGCGAAGGCGTGGAACTCGTGAAATAGGAATCACAATGGCAGAGAACGTAGTCGTCGTCGGCACCCAGTGGGGCGACGAGGGCAAGGGAAAGATCGTCGACTGGCTGACCGAGGACGTCGACGGTGTCGTGCGATTCCAGGGCGGACACAACGCTGGGCACACGCTGGTCATCGGTGGGAAGAAGACCATTTTGCGCCTGATTCCTTCCGGAATCCTGCGGCCGAAGACAGCGTGCTACATCGGCAACGGGGTCGTGCTGTCGCCGACCGCGCTGCTGGCGGAAGTCGATGAACTGCAGTCGGCCGGTGTCGATGTTGCCTCGCGCCTGTTGATCAGCGGCAACTGCCCGCTGATCCTCGACTACCACGTGGCGCTCGACAAGGCGCGCGAGGCGAAGCGCGGCGACGCCAAGATCGGGACGACGGGGCGCGGCATCGGCCCTGCGTACGAAGACAAGGTGGCACGGCGGGCCGTGCGGGCGCAGGATCTCTTCGATGCCGACCGCTTCGCCACCGGCGTGTGCGAGGCGCTCGACTTCCACAACTTCGTGCTCGAACGGTATTTTGGCGCGCCGCGCGTCGAAGCATCGAAGGTGATCGATGACACACTGGCGCTGGCGGATCGCATCCGGCCCATGGTCACCGACGTCTCCTATCGCCTCAATGACGTGATGGCGAGCGGACATCGCCTGCTGTTCGAAGGAGCTCAGGGCACGCTGCTCGATGTCGATCACGGCACCTATCCTTACGTGACGTCGAGCAACACGGTCGCTGGCGCCGCAGCGGCGGGAGCGGGCGTGGCGCCGCAGCGGCTCGACTACGTGCTGGGCATCACGAAGGCCTACTCGACGCGGGTGGGCTCGGGACCGTTTCCGACCGAACTGCTGGAGGCCACCGGCGAGCACCTGCGGCAGCGCGGGCAGGAGTTCGGTTCGGTCACGGGTCGTCCACGCCGCTGCGGCTGGTTCGATGCTGCAGGACTCAAGCGGGCGGTGCAGTTGAACGGAACGACGGGGCTTTGCATCACGAAGCTCGATGTCCTAGACGGGCTGCCGAGCGTGAAACTCGGTGTCGGTTACCGGTTCGACGGGCGCATGGTGGATATCCTGCCTTACGGCGCCGATGCGGTTGGGCGCTGTGAGCCCGTCTACGAGGAGTTCAAGGGCTGGTCGGAGTCGACCTTTGGAATCCGGGAGTGGAACGCTCTGCCGGAAAACGCACGGCGCTATCTCGAGCGCCTCGCGGACGTGCTCGGTGTTCCGATCGACCTCGTTTCCACCGGGCCGGACCGCGAGCAGACGATCGTCCTGCGGCATCCGTTCCGCAGCTGAACCGGAACCCTGGTGAAGGATCTCTACGTCAACTGGGACGAGTACCACCGGCTGATCGAGCGGCTGGGCCTGGCGGTGCATGAATCGGGCTGGCGCTTTGATTCGCTGCTCTGCCTGGCGCGTGGTGGCCTGCGGGTTGGCGATATTCTCTCCCGGGTCTACGACATGCCGCTCGCGATCCTGGCGGCGAGCTCCTATCGCGAGGCCGCGGGTCGGTCGCAGGGCGACCTCGACATTGGCGAGTACATCACTATGACGCAGGGTTCGCTGCACGGCTCGCTGCTGCTGGTCGATGACCTGGTCGATTCCGGAATCACGCTGAGCCGCGTCATCGACCACCTGAAGCAGCGCTATCCGGCGATCACCGAAGTGCGCACTGCTGTCATCTGGTACAAGGCGTGCTCGTCGTTCAAGCCCGACTACTACGTCGAATACCTGCCGACGAACCCCTGGATCCACCAGCCCTTCGAAGTCTACGACGCGATGGGTCCCGAGAGCCTTGCGGCGCGGGTTCGCAGCGGCGTGACGAACTGAAACTGGTGCCCAGGAGAGGGCTCGGTCACGAACCGCGACCCCGACGCCGCTTTGCAGGTGGCGCCATTTTCGCCCTCACGCGCAGCACGCAGGTGCTGCGCTTCCCAGTCACCCAAACAAAAGGCCGGCAAAGCCGGCCATTTGACTTGGTGCCCAGGAGAGGACTCGAACCTCCACACCTTGCGGCGCTAGTACCTGAAACTAGTGCGTCTACCAATTCCGCCACCTGGGCACAGGTGAGCGCAAGATTCTAGCGGCGAAGCCGGTGCTGTCAAATGCGCTACTCTGCCGCGATGACCTGCCCAGGGCAGGCAAAACACACTATGAGAAAGCATTCACGGATTGAGTCCCAAGTCTTCAACCATCATCGATAGCGATGCGATCCTGCAGGCGCTAACCAGCGCCCGCGCTCCGCTGACCCCGAACGAACTGTCCGAACGGCTGAACGTTGCCGACGAGACCCGTTCCCTCTTCAACGAACAGCTCGAGGAACTCGAGCGTGCGGGCCGCGTGGTCCGCAATCGCGCCGGGCTGCTCCTCGTGGCCGCCCGTGCCAACCTCATCTCGGGCCAGGTGCAAGGCCATCGCGACGGCTTCGGATTCCTGATCCGCGACGATGCCGGCCAGGATCTCGTGCTCTCCGAGCACGAGATGAGCAAGGTGCTGCATGGGGACCGCATACTGGCGCGCGTCACCGGCACCGACCGCCGCGGTCGACCCGAGGGCGAGATCGTCGAGGTCATCGAGAGCCGCACCAACAAGCTCGTTGGCCGCCTGCTCAACGAACGCGGCGTCACCATCGTCGTGCCCGAGGACCAGCGCATCCAGCACGACATCCTGGTGCCGCCCGGAGCGACCCTGTCGGCGGAGCCCGGTCAGGTCGTGGTCGTCGAGATCCTGCAGCAACCGCAGCGTTACGTGCAGCCGGTGGGGCGGGTCATCGAAGTGCTGGGTGCGATCGACGACCCAGGCATGGAGATCGAGATCGCGGTCCGCAAGTTCGCGGTGCCGCACGAGTTTCCGGCGGCTGCGCTCGAACTGGCGGAGGGCCTGCCGGACGCGGTGCTGCCACGCGATCTGCGTGGCCGCGTCGACTTGCGCGACGTGCCGCTGGTGACCATTGACGGACCCGACGCGCGGGACTTCGACGACGCGGTCTACTGCGAGCCGGTGACCGGCCGCCGGAAGGGCTGGCGCCTGATCGTGGCCGTGGCTGACGTCAGCCACTACGTCACGCCAGGCGATGCGCTCGATGCCGAGGCCCAGAACCGCTCGACCTCGGTGTACTTCCCCCGCCGGGTCATCCCGATGCTGCCCGAAAAGCTGTCCAATGGGCTCTGTTCGCTGAACCCCGCGGTCGACCGGCTCGTCATGGTGTGCGACTGCGTCATCAGTGCGCGCGGCGCGCTCGACGCCTACCAGTTCTACCCGGCGGTGATGCACTCGCATGGACGCCTGACCTACGACGAAGTCTGGGAGGCTCTCTCTGTTCCGGGCAGCCGCGCGGCGCATCGGCTGGTCGATGTCCTGCCGCATCTGCAGAACCTGCACGCGCTTTATGAAATGCTCGCCTCCGCCCGCGATGCGCGCGGTGCGATCGACCTCGAGACGACGGAGACCTACATCGTCTGCGATCCAAACGGGCGCATCGAGAAGATCGTCCCCCGGGTTCGCAACGACGCGCACAAGCTCATCGAGGAATGCATGCTGGCGGCGAACGTCTGTGCAGCCGACTTCCTGGCGCGCAGCAAGCATGCGGCGCTGTTCCGCGTGCATGAAGGCCCGACGCCGGAGCGCCTGGCCAATCTGCGTGCAATGCTGAAAACGCTCGGCCTGCACCTGGAAGGCGGCGACGATCCGCAGCCTTCCGACTATGCGCAATTGCTGAAAAAAATCCGACCCCGCCCCGACGGGCAGTTGCTGCAGACAGTGCTGCTGCGTTCGATGCAGCAGGCCATCTACAGTCCGCACAACTCCGGTCACTTTGGACTGGCCTACGAGGCCTATGCCCATTTCACGTCGCCGATCCGGCGCTATCCCGATCTGCTGGTACATCGTGCGATCAAGGCCTGTCTTGGGCGCAAGACCTATGTGCCGGTTGCCAGTGGCGTGCAGGACACGGCCGTGGCCCCGCTGGCAGCGCGCAACGCACTGCGTCAGTCGCGCGAGCGCGCACCGGCCGCCGCCGGTGAAGTCGCTGTCTGGGAGAAGCTCGGACTGATCTGCTCGGCCAACGAGCGCCGTGCCGATGACGCGTCACGGGACGTCGAGGCCTGGCTGAAGAGCTACTACATGCGGGAGCGTGTCGGCGAGGTCTACAGCGGCACTGTCGGTTCGGTCGTGCCGTTCGGTGTCTTCGTCGTGCTCGACGATCTCTACGTCGAAGGACTCGTGCACGTGTCGGAACTCGGCTCCGAGTACTTCCTGTTCAACGAGGCACTGCACGAGCTGCGCGGGGAACGCACGGGCATGCGCTACCGGCTGGGCGACCGCGTCAACGTCCAGGTGGCGCGTGTCGATCTCGAGGCGCGGCGCATCGAATTCCGGCTCGTGCGCGGCGAGACGCGCAAGGCGATCCTCGCCGCGGGTGCGGCTGAACCCAAGGAGCGCGAACGACTACGCGGCGAGAGCGTCGAGCAACGGCGCGCACGCCGCGCCGTGGTCGCTGCGCGCAAGCCGCGCGACATCGACAAGCGCGAGAAGGCGCGTACCGGCCTGCGAGCCGGCAAGACGGGTACCGGCCTGCGCGGCGCGAAGAGCCGGGCGCGTCGTCGCGGTCGATGAGCGCCAAGCGCGTACTCGCAGGTTTTCACGCGGTCGCTGCGCGGCTCCGTGCAGCCCCGGACTCGATCGATACCGTCTACTTCGATGCACGGCGCCGCGATGGGCGCATGCAACAGCTGCAGCAATCGGCGAAGGCAGCCGGTGTTCGTCTGGTTCCGGCGGATGGCGAGCGACTTCGCAGCCTGAGCGAAGGCGCGCCGCACCAGGGTGTGGTCGCGCTTGCCGAGGAGATCCAGCAACTCTTGACGCTGGACGACGTGCTTGCCGATGTGGGAACGGACACCCTGCTGCTGGCGCTCGACGGCGTGACCGATCCCCGCAATCTCGGCGCCTGCCTGCGCGTTGCCGATGCGGCCGGAGTGAGCGCAGTCGTCGTGCCGCGCGACCGCTCGGCCGGGATGACTCCGGCTGCGCTCAAGGCCGCGGCGGGTGCGGCGGAATCAGTGGCCCTGATCGAAGTGACCAACCTGGCGCGCGCGCTCGAGGCGATGGACGAGGCAGGTGTGCGCACCGTTGGCGCGGCGGGGGAGGCCGGGCAGTCCCTGTATGAACTCGACCTGCGCGGTCCGACGGCCTGGGTGCTGGGCGCCGAAGGCAGCGGGCTGCGACGCCTGACCCGCGAAAGGTGCGACGTGCTGGCGCGGATTCCGCTGCGGGGGCAGGTCGAGAGTCTCAATGTTTCGGTGGCTGCAGGAATCTGCCTGTTCGAGACCGTGCGCCAGCGAGCGCACACGCCGGATCGCCCGGGCCCCGCTTGAAATCGGAGCGTCCCAGGCGCAGCATGCGGCCATGATTGCAGCGCTGTTCGGCACCGCCTTTCTCGTCTTCTTCATGCTCAGTCCGCTCCACTGGGTGGCCCTCGGCATACCCTGGATCACGCTGGTGATCACTTTCCTGCTGATCCCGCTCGTGGATGCCGCGGTGGGTGCGCCGGCTCCCGGGCCGCGTTCGGCGCCGGCCTTCGCGCGCTGGATTCCGCGCCTGCAGCTGCCGCTGCAGATCGTGCTGCTGGTGCAGGCTGTCAGGATCGCGCCGCAGCTCGAGTGGGGTCAGCTCGTCGTCTTCGCGCTCGCCGTCGGGACGGTGACCGGCAGCCTCGGCATCACGATCGCGCACGAGCTGGGCCACCGCGCATCGCGCCTTGACCGCTTCATCGCCAAGGCGCTTCTGGTCACCGTCTGCTACGGCCACTTCTTCGTCGAACACGTGCGCGGCCACCACGTGCGCGTGGCTACGCCGGACGATCCGGCCACGGCGCCGCGCGGCATGTCGGTCTATCGGTTCATCGTCCGCTCGGTCATTGGCAGCTTCACGCATGCCTGGAAGCTCGAGGCGATGCGGCTCGAACGCCGAGGTCGGCGAGCCTGGGACCCCGGCAACTGGGTGCTGGCCGGCACGGTGCTCTCCGTGGCGCTCGCCGTGGTGGCGGGCTGGGCGGCCGGCGTGCAAGGCGTGGCGCTCTTCCTCGTGCAGGCGGCCTGGGCGTTCGTGCTGCTCGAGATCGTCAACTACATCGAACACTACGGACTGCAGCGACGCCGCATCGCAGGAAGGTACGAGCCGGTGCGCGAAGAGCACTCCTGGAACGCGGACTTCACGGTCAGCAATTGGATCCTCTTCAATCTGCAGTTGCACTCGGACCACCACGCGCACATGGAGCGGCCATACGAAGAGTTGCGCACCGTACCCGGGGCGCCCCAGATGCCGGCAGGCTATCCTGCCATGGTCCTGCTGGCGTTGGTGCCTCCCCTCTGGTTCGCGACGATGGATCCGCGCGTGCCTGTTACCGCGTAGCTCGTGCCGCACGGAGCACACCGGTGTCGGACACTGCGCTGGAGGAGGTGAGGGAGCGACTCGCTGCCGCGCGCCGAATTGCCGTGTTGACAGGCGCCGGCATGTCGGCGGAAAGCGGCGTGCCGACGTTTCGTGATGCGCAGACCGGCCTCTGGTCGCGTTTCGATCCGATTCAGCTCGCATCCGAGCGGGGGTTTCGTGCCGACCCTACGCTTGCGTGGCGCTGGTATGCGGAGCGTCGAAGCGCCGTTGCCAGGGCCGAGCCGAACCCGGGCCACCTCGCGCTGGCCGGGCAAGAGCGCCGCGGTCGACCCCTCGTCGTGATCACCCAGAACGTCGATGACCTGCATCGACGAGCCGGGTCGACGCAGGTCGTGGAACTGCATGGCGCGATTGCCCGCACGATCTGTCTCGCAAAATGTGGCTTCCGCGAAGACGACCCTGCTCGGCTGCCACCTGGCGAACCGCCGCGCTGCCCGAACTGTGGCGACTGGCTGCGCCCCGGCGTCGTGTGGTTTGGCGAGATGCTCGACCCGGAACAGCTTTACGCAGCCGAAGCAGCGGCAACTGCCTGTGATGTCATGCTGGTCGTAGGCACCTCGGGCATGGTCTACCCGGCCGCGGGCCTGCCGCTGGCAGCACGGCAGGCCGGGGCGACCGTGGTCATCGTCAACCCGGCTCCGAGCGAAATCGACGACTGTGCACACCGGGTGCTGCGCGGCACAGCGGCGGCGACGTTGCCGCGGCTCTTCGCCGGCTGAGCGCCGCTTGTGCGCCGCCGCGCAATTCGGCTAGAATCGCAGGCTTTTCAAGCCCTTGCGGGCTTCCTTGCCGCACCGGAATGACGCTTCCGGGCGGCTCACCCACTGGCGCGGGGCCTTTCCTTGACTCACGCGCCGGACCATCCACAAGGAGTAACGATGCGTCACTATGAAGTGTGTTTCATCGTCCATCCGGACCAGAGCGAGCAGGTCCCGGCGATGATCGATCGCTACAAGGCGATGATCACCGCGGGCAACGGTGTGCTGCACCGGATCGAGGACTGGGGCCGCCGTCAGCTTGCCTACCCGATCGAGAAGCTCGTCAAGGCGCACTACGTGCTGATGAACATCGAGTGCGACGGCAAGACACTGGACGAACTCGAGCATGCGTTCCGCTACAACGATGCCGTCCTGCGCCATCTGACGATCAAGATGAAGAAAGCCGAGACGGCCGCATCGCCGATGATGAAGATCGTCGAGCGCGAGGAGGCACGCAAGGCAGCGGCGGAGCCGACGGTCGCGGCCGCGGCCGCGGCCTGACGCCGGCGGTGCGCGGGAGCCCGGCGGGCGAGTGAACGAACTGCGAATCTCCGCGACGCCGGTGGCGCGCCATGCGCTGCGCTACACGCCGGCCGGAATCGCTGTGGCGGAAGCAAGCTTTCGATTTGACGGGCCGGTGCTTGAGGCAGGCTCGGAAAGAAAGCTGGATTTCGAGTTCGCCGCCGTCGCCGTCGGACCGGTCGCCGTGGCGCTCGAGCGTGAACCGCTCGGACAGCCGCTGACGATCTCCGGCTTCATCGCGCCGCGCACCCGACGCTCGACACGCTTGATCGTGCACATCACCGAATACACCAGACACTAGGAAACAGGAGCATCCGATGGCAACGTTTTCACGAGGCAAGGGCAAGGGCAAGGGCAAAGGGACCCGCCGCCCGGATCAGAAGAACGCGCTGTTCAAGCGCAAGAAGTTCTGCCGCTTCACGGTCGAGAAGGTCGACCAGATCGACTACAAGGACATCGACACGCTGCGTGACTTCATCGGTGAGAACGGCAAGATCACGCCGGCGCGGCTTACGGGAACCAAGGCGCACTACCAGCGCCAGCTCGACACGGCGATCAAGCGTGCGCGATTCCTGGCGCTGCTGCCGTACACCGATACCCACTAAGCGAGGACGACTGACATGCAAGTCATACTGCTCGAAAAGGTCGTGAACCTCGGCCAGCTGGGCGACGTGGTCAAGGTGAAAGAGGGCTACGCGCGCAATTTCCTGATCCCGCAGGGCAAGGCCCGCCGCGCGACGGAAACTGCCATCAAGGAATTCGAGGCGCGGCGCGCCGATCTCGAGAAGGCGCAGGCCGACAAGCTCGCAGCTGCGCAGGCGGTGCAGGCCAGGCTGGGCGGCGTAACAGTCAAGGTCGCGGCGAAGGCGGGTGTGGACGGACGGCTCTTCGGCTCGGTCACCAATTACGACATCGCCGAGGCGCTCGCCAAGCAGGGCTTCGAGGTCAACAAGGCGCAGATCCGCATGCCCCAGGGCCCGCTGAAGCTGGTGGGCGAGTATCCACTGGCGGTGGCGCTGCACTCGGACGTCGTCGCCGAGATCACCGTTTCGGTGGTCGGCGAGCAGGCCTGAGCGGCGCGCCGGCAGACTCCTGAAAGGCGGCCCACGGGCCGCTTTTTTTTGCTTACCCAAGCCGCGGAATCATTCACCCCAGCGTTGCTATAGTGCACGTGCTCACGGCCGACCGTCCGTGACTCTCCCCTTCCGCACGATCGTGGTTCCGTGAACCAACCCGTATCTGATCCCCAACTGGCGGCGGTACGCACGCCCCCGCACTCCATCGAGGCCGAGCAGTCGGTGCTCGGCGGCCTGCTGCTCGACAATGCTGCGTGGGACCGCATTGCCGACCTCGTTGGCACGGATGATTTCTACCGTAACGATCACCGCCTGATCTTTGCCGCCATCAGCCGCTTGATCGACGCCAGCAAGCCGGCCGACGCCGTCACGGTTTACGAGGCGCTACGTTCCTCGAACAAGGCGGACGATGCCGGTGGCCTCGGCTACCTCAACACACTGGCCCAGAACACACCGTCGGCGGCGAACATCCGCCGCTACGCGGAAATCGTGCGCGAGCGATCTGTTCTGCGACGACTGGTCACCGCGGGCGACGAGATCGCGACCAGCGCACTCAACCCTGCCGGCCGGGACACCAAGCAGATCCTCGACGAAGCCGAGACCAGGGTCTTCCGTATTGCCGAGGAAGGCGCGCGTGGCCGCCAGGGCTTCATCGAGATCCAGCCGCTGCTGACGAAGGTCGTCGAGCGGATCCAGGAGCTCTTCGAGCGCGCGAACCCCTCCGACGTGACCGGTGTGCCGACCGGATTCGCGGACCTCGATTCCAAGACTTCCGGTTTCCAGCCCGGCGACCTGATCATCGTGGCCGGGCGTCCCTCGATGGGCAAGACCTCGCTCGCCCTCAACATCGGGGAATACGTCGCCATCGACCAGGGCATGCCGGTGGCGGTCTTCTCGATGGAAATGGGCGCTGCCCAGCTCGCGCTTCGCATGCTGTCGTCGGTCGGTCGCCTCGATCAGCAGCGGCTGCGCACGGGCCGCCTGCAGGACGATGACTGGCCGCGACTGACGACGGCGATCCAGAAGATGCACGAGGCACCGCTTTACATCGACGAGACGCCGGCGCTGACCGCCATCGACCTGCGCGCGCGCGCGCGTCGGCTGTCGCGCACCTGCGGCAAGCTCGGGCTCATCATTGTCGACTACCTGCAGCTGATGAGCGCCAGCGGTTCAGGCGAGAACCGCGCGACCGAGATCTCCGAGATCTCGCGCGGCCTGAAGGCGCTGGCAAAAGAGCTCGCCGTGCCGGTCGTGGCCTTGTCGCAGCTCAATCGCACCGTGGAGCAGCGCACCGACAAGCGCCCGGTGATGTCCGACCTGCGCGAGTCGGGCGCGATCGAACAGGACGCCGATGTGATCCTGTTCATCTATCGTGACGAGGTCTACAACCCTGACACCAACGACAAGAACGTCGCCGAAATCATCATCGGCAAGCAGCGCAATGGTCCGATCGGGCGGGTGAACCTGCGCTTCGACGGGCAGTTCACCAAGTTCGAGAACCTCGCGCGGACCGCGCAATTCGGATGACGTCGAATTTCGTCCAGGAACGGCCCGAACGGCGCGGCACTCTGCGCTCGGTACTGCGCCGCATCCTGCGACGCGACCGACGCTTCTACCCACTGTTCAACCGCCACGCGCAGTTGTGTGTCGAGGGGCTCAACGCACTGGCGCAGCTGCTGGCAGATGTGCGCGATCCCCAGGGCCGGGTCCGCGAGATCGAGGCGATCGAAAAGCGCGCCGATGGCGTGGTCGGCGAAACGCTGGCGCTGCTCCGGCGCTCGTGGCTGCCGCCCTTTCCGCGCTCGTCGATACACGCCCTGATCAATCGGCTGGATGACATCCTGGACCTGGCTGAGGATGTGGCGCAGTCGCTGCACCTTTACTACGTGACCGCGATGACGCCTGAAGCACGTCGGCTGGCTGATCTGGCTGTGGTGAGCGCCGACGCACTGAAGCGCGCGGTCGGCGGACTGGAGTCCGCCGGAGACATGCGTGCCGTGCTCGCATTGTGCGAGGAAGTCGACCGCCACGAGGCGCAGGCCGATCATGTCTATCGATCCGCGATGTCGAAGCTGTTCCGCGAAGAGCCCGACACGCGCCAACTGGTGAAGCTCAAGGCGATCTACGAACTGCTCGAGGAACTGACCGACAAGTGCAAGGATGCCGCTGCGGAAGTGCAGGCACTTGCGCTGCGCTGAGGAGGCGCGTTGACCACAACGTTGTGGATCGTGGTGGTGGTCCTGGTGCTGGCAGGCCTTGCCGGTACGGTGCTGCCCGCGTTACCGGGGATCCCGCTGATCTTTGGCGGCGTGTTGCTGGCGGCGTGGATCGAGGACTTCCAGCGCATTCCCGGCTGGATCGTCGGCGTGCTTGCGGCGCTGGCAGTGATCGGCGTCGCCGTCGACTACGTGGCAGCGGCGCTGTCGGCGCGGCGTGTCGGCGCGAGCCGGCAGGGCATTATCGGCGCGGCGCTCGGCACCGTGGCGGGTGTCGTGACGGGACTCTGGGGACTCATCTTCATGCCGCTGGTGGGCGCGGCCATCGGCGAGTTCATCGCCCATCGCGATGCGCTGCGTGCCGGCAAGGTCGGGCTGGCGACGTGGTTCGGGCTGCTCGTCGGCACCGCGGTGAAGATCGCCGTCGCATTCACGATGATCGGCGTGTTCGTGGCGGCACTGATCATCTGACGCCTCGGGTGTACGCGATCGCTGCGCGATCGCACGTGCACCCTCGGCGGCACGCGTGCTTCGCAGGCGCTTTGGTCGTGTCGGCTGCGCTTCGGAGCGGCCGGGCGCTCCGCCGAAGTACAAGCCCACGCACTCCACCCCGTGACGCACCCCGCAGTGCCAGATTTTCCTTTCCCTCCTCGCCGGGCGAGGAGGGCGCAGGGAGGAGTGCACTAATCCCTCTCGCTTGGCGAGAGGGTCAGGGTAAGTGCCGTGCCGCTATTGGTCGGTGGAGCGCGCGGCCGCTCTGGAGCGCAGCCGACTGATCAATGTTGAGCGCGCACGCAGTGCGCGTGACCGGAGCGAGTGCACGTGCAAGTCCCGGCATTGCCGGGACTTGCGTACACGAGCGACGCTTAGAGTACTTCCGCCGCGTGATCCGCCAGCCGCGAACGTTCGCCGCGCTGGAGCGTCACGTGGCCGGAGTGGAGCCAGCCCTTGAAGCGGTCGACGACGTAGGTCAGTCCGGACGAGCCTTCGGTCAAATACGGCGTGTCGATCTGCGCGATGTTGCCGAGGCAGACGACTTTCGTCCCAGGGCCGGCGCGGGTGACCAGGGTCTTCATCTGCTTCGGCGTCAGGTTCTGCGCCTCGTCGATGATGAGGTACTTGCTGATGAAGGTGCGGCCGCGCATGAAGTTCATCGACTTGATCCGGATGCGCGTGCGGATCAGGTCATTGGTCGCCGCGCGGCCCCACTCGCCCGCTGCGTCGTCAGTCTTGTTCAGCACCTCGAGATTGTCTTCGAGTGCGCCCATCCACGGCGCCATCTTCTCCTCCTCGGTACCCGGGAGGAAGCCGATGTCCTCGCCGACCGGGACAGTGGCGCGCGTCACGATGATCTCGGAGAAGCGCTTGGTTTCGAGTGTCTGCGCCAGTCCGGCCGCCAGCGCAAGCAGCGTCTTGCCGGTGCCGGCCTGGCCGATCAGAGTAACGAAGTCGCATTCCGGGTCCATCAGCAGGTTGAGCGCGAAGCTCTGCTCGCGGTTGCGCGCGGTCACCCCCCACACGGCGTTCTTCGCATGCGTGTAGTCGCGCAGCACGCGCAGCACGGCTGACTTGCCGCGGATCTCGCGGACCTGTGCGTAGAAGTTGGTGCCGTTTTCCAGGAAGACGAACTGGTTGACGAGCAGGTCGGCGACGACGGGGCCGGTGATCCGGTAGTAGGTGAAGCCTCCGGTCTGCCAGGACTCCATTCCCTTGCCGTTCTTGTCCCAGAAGTTCGCTGGCAACTGGAACACGCCCGTATAGAGAATGTCGGTGTCTTCCAGCACCTTGTCGTTGTAGTAGTCCTCCGCAGGCAGCCCAAGCGCGCGGGCCTTGACGCGCATGTTGATGTCTTTCGACACCAGCACGACGTCGCGCTCGGCGTGGCGGTCCTTGAGCGCGCGCACGACGCCAAGGATCTGGTTGTCCGCCTTGCCCGACGGCAGGCTGGGCGGAAGCACGGCGTTCACCGCCTGCGTCTGGAAGAAGAGCCGTCCGGCGGCGTCCTTGTTGCCGAGGGCGTTGAGTGGGATACCGTCCTCTATCGGCGTCTTGCAGGCGGCCACCAGCGAATCGAGCGTGCGCGAGACCTGGCGGGCACTGCGCGCGACCTCCGACATGCCTTTCTTGTGCGAGTCGAGTTCTTCCAGCGTCATCATCGGCAGGAAGACGTCGTGCTCTTCAAAGCGAAACAGGCTGGTGGAGTCGTGCATCAGCACGTTGGTATCCAGCACGAAGAGCTTGGGCCGCTCGTCGCTGCGCGCCCGGCGGCCGCTGGACCGCGGTTTCGATTCGACGACAGCGAGGCGCGTTGCCGGCGACGGCCGCGCCGCGGGCGTGGAGGCGGGGCCGCGCGCTACGGGAGCGGGTTCAACAACCGTGGGGACTTTCACGACCCGCTCGGGGCGGACCGGTTCGGAGGGGACGGCGACAAGGATGGTGGCGGGCTTGTTCGGTGCTTTCGGTAGCGGCATCAGAGGGGCGGCGGGTCCGTGGGAGGGAAAAGGCGTAGGAACTGGATTCCGATTTCAGGCAATCGTCTTCAGGCGATCTGCTGCACAAATTTCAATACGTCGTCGACGTGCTTGGGCACCTTCACGCCGCGCCACTCCCGGCGCAACACGCCCGCGCTGTCGATGACGAAGGTGCTGCGCTCGATGCCGCGCACCTGCTTGCCATACATGTTCTTCATCTTGATGACGCCGAAGAGCTGACAGAGTGCTTCGTCCGGATCGGAGACGAGTTCGAAGGGGAGCCCCATCTTGGTCTTGAAGCCTTCGTGTGACTTCATGCTGTCACGCGATACGCCGAGCACGATGGCACCCGCCTTTCGGAATTTCGCGTGGCTCGCCGCGAAGTCCGAGCCCTCGGTCGTGCATCCGGGCGTGTTGTCCTTCGGATAGAAATACAGCACGACGATGCTGCCCTTGAGCCCGGACAGGCGGATCTCCCCGCCGGTGGACGCGGCCTTGAAGTCGGGCACTTTCTTGTCGAGGGTGACGTCCATGGTGCGCTTAGGAGTCCAGGAGGATCGCGGCGAGCACCTTGCGGCCCTCGCCCATCAGGATGTTGTAGGTGCGGCAGGCGGCGCGCGTGTCCATCGCTTCGCAACCAATGCGCGCTTCGGTCAGCGCGCGGGTCAGGTGCGGACCCGGAAAGCGCTGCCGTTCGCCGGTGCCGAGCAGGACGAGTTCCGGCGCGTGAGCACGCAAGCGGGCGAAGTCCGCGGGCGTCAGGGCATCGAAGCCTGCGACATCCCACGTCTCGACCGGCTGCTCAGGCATCAGCAGCACCGACCGGGTATGGCGTACCTTGTTGATTTCAATGAAGCCGGAGCCGTAGGCAGTGACCGTGTTGAACGCTGTCGGCGAGTCCGCGTGCAGTTTCAATTCGCTCCGGGCTTCCCTGCGATCGTCCGAGTCAGATACGAACGATGCATGAACGATTCGGGTACATTATAGGCACACGTTGCGCCGCACAAGCGAGTGCCGCGAGTCCATAAATCGCAACAGCGACCGCAGTTTGCGGCGACTTTGCAACACATTTTCTGAGGTTCGGGGAGATGGTCGAGTTTCCGCGCATCAAGCGCCTGCCCCCATATGTCTTCAACATCACCGGCGAGTTGAAGATGGCCGCGCGTCGCCGCGGCGAAGACATCATCGACATGAGCATGGGCAATCCGGACGGGCCCACCCCGAAGCACATCGTCGACAAACTGGTCGAGGCGGCGCAGCGGCAGGACACGCACGGCTATTCGGTCTCGAAGGGCATTCCCCGCCTGCGCCGCGCGATCACGAACTGGTACCAGGCCCGCTACGGCGTCGAGTTCGATCCGGACTCCGAGGCGATCGTCACGATCGGCTCCAAGGAGGGGCTGGCGCACCTGATGCTCGCGACGCTCGATCGCGGCGATACAGTCCTGGTGCCGAACCCGAGCTATCCGATCCACATCTACGGCGCCATCATCGCCGGCGCAGACATCCGCTCGGTGCGCATGGATGGCGGCGTGGATTTCTTCGCCGAGCTGGAGCGCGCGATCCGCGAAACGTTGCCGAAGCCGAAGATGATGATCCTCGGCTTCCCGAGCAACCCGACGGCGCAGTGCGTCGACCTCGAGTTCTTCCATCGGGTAATCGACCTTGCGCGTCAGCACGGCATCTATGTCGTGCACGACCTCGCCTACGCCGACATCACCTTCGACGGCTTCAGGGCGCCTTCGATCATGCAGGTCCCGGGCGCGCGCGATGTCGCCGTCGAGTTCTTCACGATGAGCAAGAGCTACAACATGGCCGGCTGGCGCATCGGCTACATGGTCGGCAACAAGGACCTGGTGTCGGCGCTGGCGCGCATCAAGAGCTACCACGACTACGGCACCTTCACGCCGATCCAGGTCGCATCGATCGCCGCGCTAGAGGGTCCGCAGGAGTGCGTGGAGGAGATCCGCGCCGAGTACCAGCGTCGGCGCGACGTGCTGGTGCGCGGACTGCACGAGGCCGGCTGGATGGTCGACATTCCCAGGGCTTCCATGTACATCTGGGCCGCGATTCCCGAGCCGTATCGCGCCCTGGGTTCGCTCGAATTTGCCAAGAAAGTGCTGGCCGATGCCAAGGTCGCGGTTTCGCCCGGCATCGGTTTCGGCGACTACGGCGACTCGCATGTTCGATTCGCGTTGATCGAAAACGAGCATCGCACCCGGCAGGCGCTGCGCGGCATCAAGGACATGTTCCGCAAGGACGGTCTGCTCGCTCCGCGTTCGCCCGAGAAGGCCGCGGCCTGATCAACCCTTGACACGGCGGCCGCGAATGGCGCCGGGACCGGATGACGATGAACCCGATCAGAGTCGGCTTGCTCGGGCTGGGCACCGTGGGCCGTGGCACCTTCGACGTGCTGCGCCGTAATCAGCACGAAATCATGCGGCGCGCCGGCCGCGGCATCGAGATCGCGATGGTGGCGGTGCGCGACGAGGCCAAGGCGCGCGCTGTCGTCGGCAAGGACCTGCCGCTGACGACCGAAGCTATCGACGTCGTGCGCCATCCGGACATCGACATCGTCGTCGAACTGGTCGGCGGCTACGAACCGGCGCGGTCGCTGGTGCTGGAGGCCATTGCACGCGGCAAGCATGTCGTGACCGCCAACAAGGCGATGCTGGCGCGCCATGGCAACGAGATCTTCGAAGCCGCGAGTGCGCAAGGGGTCATGGTGGCGTTCGAGGGCGCGGTGGCCGGTGGCGTGCCGATCATCAAGGCACTGCGCGAGGGCCTGACCGCCAACCGCATCGAGTGGCTGGCAGGCATCATCAACGGGACCAGCAACTTCATTCTCTCGGAAATGCGGTCCAAGGGTCTGTCTTTCGCCGCCGTGCTCGCTGAGGCGCAGCGGCTGGGCTACGCCGAGGCTGATCCCACGTTCGACATCGAGGGCATCGATGCTGCGCACAAGCTCACCATTCTGGCGGCGATCGCCTTTGGTGTGCCGATCAACGTCGAGGCTGCCTACACTGAGGGCATCGCGCAGCTCTCGGCCACGGACATCAAGTACGCCGAGCAGCTCGGCTACCGGATCAAGCTGCTGGGCATCGCCAAGCGTACTTCCAAGGGCATCGAACTGCGCGTGCATCCGACCCTCGTTCCGATGCAGCGCCTGATCGCGAGCGTCGAGGGGGCGATGAATGCCGTGCTGGTCAAGGGCGATGCCGTCGGCACGACGATGTACTACGGCCCGGGGGCCGGCGCCGAACCGACCGCATCGGCGGTCATCGCCGATCTCGTGGACGTCACGCGCATGCATACCGCCGATCCGGAAAACCATGTGCCGCACTTGGCGTTCCAGCCCGACGCAATGGCGGCGGTACCGTGGCTGACGATCGAGGAGTGCGTCACGTCGTACTACTTCCGCATGCGTGTGGCGGATCAGCCCGGTGTGCTGGCCGACATCACGCGCATCCTGGCCGACGGTCGCATTTCGATCGACGCGCTGTTCCAGCGCGAGCCATCGGAAGGCGAGAACCAGACCGACATCATCATGCTGACGCACGACGCGGTCGAGCGCGAAGTCAATGCCGCGATCCGTCGCATCGAGGCGCTGCCGACGGTGCTGGCACCTGTGATCCGGATTCGTCAGGAAGAGCTGCTGTAGTGCCTGCGCACATGCGCTACGTGTCGACGCGCGGGCGCGCCCCGGAACGGGGCTTTGCCGACATCCTGCTGTCAGGCCTGGCTGACGATGGCGGGCTGTACGTGCCGGCCTACTATCCCCAGGTCGCGCGCGCCGAGCTGGAATCCTGGCGAGCGCTGTCCTACGCGGAGCTCGCGACCGAGGTCATTGCCAAGTTCGCGACCGACCTTCCGCGCGAGGTGCTGGCGCGGCTTTGCCACGCGACCTATAGCGCCCGTGTCTACGGAAACGGGCGCCCGGACAGCCGACTCGAGGACATCGCACCGTTGCGCTGGCTCGAACCGGGACTCGGGCTGCTCGAGCTTTCGAACGGTCCGACGCTGGCCTTCAAGGACATGGCGATGCAGTTGCTGGGCGGGCTGTTCGAGCACGTCCTCGGAGAGCGCGGCGGCGAACTCAATATCCTCGGGGCCACCTCGGGCGATACCGGATCCGCCGCCGAGTACGCCATGCGCGGTCGGCCCGGCATCCGCGTCTTCATGCTGTCACCCCAGGGCAGGATGAGCGCCTTCCAGCGTGCGCAGATGTATTCGCTGCAGGACGCGAACGTCTTCAACCTTGCCGTCGCCGGCACTTTCGACGACTGCCAGGACGTGGTCAAGGCGGTCTCGGGCGATCTCGACTTCAAGGCCCGATGGCACATCGGCAGCGTCAACTCGATCAACTGGGGCCGCATCGTCGCGCAGATCGTCTACTACTTCCGCGGTTATCTGGCGGCCACGCACGGTGCCGGCGAACGCGTGTCGTTCGCCGTTCCTTCCGGGAACTTCGGCAACATCCTGTCCGGCTGGATCGCGCGCCAGATGGGCCTGCCGATCGACAAGCTGGTGCTGGCCACCAACGAGAACGACGTACTGGACGAGTTCTTCCGCACCGGTCGCTACCGCGTGCGCAGCGGTGCCGAGACGCACGCGACCAGCAGCCCGTCGATGGACATCAGCAAGGCATCCAACTTCGAGCGCTTCATGTTCGATGTGGTCGGGCGTGATCCGGAAGCCGTGCGCGAACTGTGGTGGGAGATCGACACACGGGGCCAGTTCCACCTCGTCGGCACGCCGTTTCTCGCGGCAGTCCATGCCAGCGGAATGGTGTCCGGCCGCAGCAACCACATCGATCGCCTGCGCACCATCCGCAGCGTCGAGCAGCGCTACGGGATCCTGATCGATCCTCACACCGCCGATGGCCTGAAGGTCGCGCTCGAGCAGCGCGACGCCTCGGTGCCGATGGTCTGTCTGGAAACCGCGCTGCCCGCCAAGTTCGCCGAGACGATCATCGAGGCGACCGGGCGTGCGCCGGACCGACCGCCGGCCTACGCCGACCTCGAGTCGCGGCGGCAACGTTTCGACCCGATCAATGCCGATGCGCAGCAGGTCAAGGACTACATCGCGGCGCACGCGACGTGAGCCAGGGCCGGTGAGCTACGCGCGCGGCTGCCACGGCCGCCGTAGTCCTGCAATAGACTGCTCCGCATGAAGGCAATCGGTTTTATCGGCTATTCCAACAGCGGCAAGACGACGCTGATCGAGCGCGTGATTCCGCTGTTCCGCGAGCGTGGGTTCGCGGTATCGGCGATCAAGAACGCCCACCACGGATTCGACATGGACCGTCCGGGCAAGGACTCCTTCCGCTATCGACAGGCTGGTGCGGGGCAGGTGCTGATCGCGACCGGGTTGCGCTGGGCGCTGTTGACGGAGACAGCGCAGCGCCCATCGACGCTCGATGAACTGCTGGCGCAGCTTGCGCCCTGTGACCTCGTCATCATCGAAGGGTTCAAGAGTGAAGGGCACATGCCGCGCATCGAGGTCCGGCGCCGGGGGGTCCAGGAGCCGCCGCTCTACCCGCACGACAGCAATGTCATCGCGATCGCCTCCGATCATGAGGTCGATGCCCCGCTGCCGGTGCTCGACATCAATGCGCCGGCTAAGATCGCAGACTTCATGGCGGCACATCTGGGGCTTGCCCGATGCTGACGGTCGAAGAAGCGCTGGCGCGCGTCCTGGAACGGGCCGATCCGGTCGATGTCGAGGTCGTGCCGACGCTCGAAGCCGATGGCCGCGCACTGGCGACCGACGTTGTATCGACGCTCGACGTGCCACCGCTCGACAACTCGCAGATGGATGGCTACGCGGTGCGCAGCGTCGATGTGCCCGCGGGCGGTACGACGCTGCCGGTCAGCCAGCGCATCGCCGCTGGACATGTCGGCGCCGCGCTTGAGCCGGGCACCGCGGCGCGGATCTTCACGGGGGCTCCGGTTCCAGCTGGCGCAGACGCCATCGTCATGCAGGAAGCCTGCGTGGCAGAAGGCGGCCGCGTGACCATCAACGAGGTCCCGCAGCGCGGGGCCTGGATCCGGAAGGCCGGCATCGACATCGCAGCGGGCGACACGGTAGTCGCTGCCGGATGTCGCCTGCGCCCGCAGGATCTCGGGCTCATCGCCTCGATCGGGCTCGCGCGGGTCACGGTCTTCCGCCGACTTCGGGTCGCCGTGTTCTTCACGGGCGACGAGCTGGCCATGCCGGGCGACCCGTTGCCGCCAGGACGCATCTACAACTCGAACCGGTTCGTGCTGCGTGCTCTGCTGCAGCGGCTGGGGTGCGAGGTCGTGGATCTCGGCATCGTGCCGGATGACCGCGGCAGCACGCGGGCTGCGTTCGTCGAGGCGGCCCGGCGCGCCGACCTCATCGTGACCTCGGGCGGTGTTTCGGTCGGTGAGGAAGACCACGTGAAGCCGGCGGTCGAGGCCGAAGGTGCGCTGGATCTCTGGCAGATTGCAATGAAGCCCGGCAAGCCGCTCGCCTTCGGCCACGTGCACGGCGTTCCCTTCATCGGCCTGCCGGGCAATCCGGTGTCGAGTTTCGTGACCTTCCTGCTGTTCGTGCGTCCGTTCGTCCTGCGTCGACAAGGCGTCGTCGGCGCGCCGTCAGCGGGGATCGAGTTGCGCGCCGACTTCGACTGGCCGCGGCCGGACAGGCGGCGTGAGTTCCTGCGCGTGCGACGCAACGCAAGCAACGGCGTCGAACTCTTCCCCACCCAGAACTCCGCCGTCCTCACTTCCGTGGCATGGGCCGATGGACTGGTCGATCATCCGGCCGGAGCGACAATCGCACGCGGCGACCCAGTGCGCTATCTGCCGTTCGCGGAGCTAATCACATGAGGGCCGGGTCGCGATGAAGGTGACTGTTCTCTACTTTGCGGCGCTGCGCGAGCGCGTCGGCCGGGCTCGCGAGGAGTGCGAACTGCCGGCCGACGTCGATACGGTCGACGCGTTGCGCGCATGGCTCGTCACGCGTGGAGAGCCCTGGGCCGGAGCGTTCGCGTCGACGCGGCACGTGCGCGCGGCGGTCGATCAGGCGATGGCGCGCGGCGATGTCCGCCTGCACGACGAGGCCGAAGTCGCGTTCTTTCCTCCGGTCACCGGGGGCTGAGATGGGCTGCCCCGCCGCCGGTTTCGTTCGTTGCGGCTCCAAGGGGCGTGCCGCCGCCTCGGGGTGGTGCGGAGGTGCCCGATGATCCGCGTCCAGACCGAAGCCTTCGACGTCAACGCCGAGATCGAGCGTCTGCGCGCGGCCAATCCGCGCATCGGAGCGATTGCCTGCTTCATCGGCGTCGTGCGCGACCTGAACGAAGGCATTGCGGTCGGTTCGATGACGCTCGAGCACTATCCCGGCATGACCGAGCGGGCGCTCGAAGGCATCGTCGAGCAGGCGCGCAGGCGGTGGGATCTCTACGATGTGCTCGTGACTCATCGAATCGGAGAACTGCAACCGACCGATCCGATCGTTCTGGTGATCGTCACCAGCGCCCACCGCGGCGAGGCGTTCGCGGCCTGCGAGTTCGTGATGGACTACCTCAAGACCGAGGCGCCCTTCTGGAAGAAAGAGGCGACACCCGAAGGAGCGCGCTGGGTCGACGCCCGCGAAAGCGACAGCGCGGCACGCGCGCGCTGGGACGACTCGGAAGGGCAGTCATGACGCGCGACGGCCCGCTGTTCACGGTCCTCGCGGCCATCGCCGTCGGGGCGGTGCTGGGGGCGTGGCTGCGCTGGGCGCTTTCTTACTGGCTCAATCCGCGTCTGGTGCATCTGCCGTTGGGAACGTTGGTCGCAAATCTCGCGGGCGGTTACCTGATTGGTGTCGCCGTGGCCGTGTTCGCCGCCCACCCGGCCATTGGACCGGCCTGGCGCCTGGTGATCATCACGGGCTTTCTCGGAGGGTTGACCACGTTCTCGACGTTTTCAGCGGAAAGCGTCGCTCTGCTGCAGGGTCAGCAATGGCAGGCGGCCACCGTCCATACGGTGCTGCACGTGGCGGGCTCGGTCCTGGCCACGCTGGCCGGAATCGCCACCGTGCGGTCGCTCGCCTGAGAGAGCTGTTGTACCCGCGACGCAGAAGGAGTTGACCGAGGGTTCCGGCGCTGGCTATATTACTGACCGGTCAGTTATTTACTGGTCCTGCCATGCGTTCGATCCTGCTTTCGGCTCTCTTCGTCGGCCTTCTGGCCTGCGGGCGCCAGGTCACTCCGACGGAAGACATTCGTCCTGTCCGGACGCTGACGGTCGGCCTGCGTGCGACCACGGCGATCGCAGAGTTCTCAGGCGATGTGCGCCCGCGCGTCGAGACGCGCGCCGGGTTCCAGGTGCCGGGGCGGGTGACACAGCGCCTTGTCGACGTCGGCCAGTCGGTGCGCGCGGGACAGACGCTCGCGAGTCTGGACCCGCAGGACTATCGGCTGGCGATGCAGGCGGCCGAAGCGGGACTGAGTGCGGCGAAGGTCGATCGTGATCAGCAGCGCGCCGACTACCGACGTTTCGAGGAACTTCAGCGCAAGGGCTTCATCAGTCAGGCGGATCTCGACCGTCGCAAGGCGGCGCTTGACGCCGCCGAGGCCCGGTACCTCCAAGCCGAAGCCAACGCCCGCACGAGCGGCAACCAGGCCGACTATGCGGTGCTGCGCGCTCCGCACGACGCGATGATCGTGGGCGTTGACGCGGAAGTCGGGCAGGTCGTCGCAGCCGGCCAGTCCGTGATACGACTGGCGCGCACCGGCGAAATGGAAGTCGCCATCGGCATCCCTGAGCAGCAGCTCGCAATGCTGAAGAGTGCGCGCGACGTCAGGGTGCGCCTGTGGGCGGGCGGTGAAGCCATTGCAGGCCGCGTGCGCGAAATTTCGCCAGCGGCCGATCCGGCGACGCGTACTTTCCCCGCACGGATCGCGTTGATCGATCCGCCTGCGACCGTGGCCCTGGGCATGACGGCCACCGTGTCGTTTGCAGCGCCGATCGCACAGCCCGTCATTGCGGTGCCGTTGCAGGCGCTGCTGGCCGAAAGCGGTGGCACGCACGCTTGGGTGGTTGACCCCGCGAGTCACACGGTGCGTCGCACGCCGGTGCAGATCGCCAATGTGGCAGGCAACGAGATCGTCGTCAGCGAAGGTCTCAAGGCCGGCGACATGATCGTGACGGCCGGTGTACACCAGCTCAAGGACGGGCAGAAGGTGCGCCTGCTGAGCGAGGCGATGGAACTCGCTCCCGCCGGCCCGGCGACGCTGAAGCCCGACGGGCAAAAGAAGAGCTGAACCGATGGTGCGCGGCGGCTTCAATCTCTCGACCTGGGCGATCGAGCACCAGCCTCTGGTGCGCTACCTGATGGTGGTCTTCCTGCTGGGAGGATTGTTCGCCTTTGATCGCCTGGGCCAGGACGAGGACCCCCCGTTCACGTTTCGCACGATGGTCGTCCGCGCTTACTGGCCCGGGGCCACCGCGACCCAGATGGCTGAACAGGTCACCGACAAGCTCGAGAAGAAGCTGCAGGAGGCCCCCGGCCTCGAGAAGCTGCGCTCGTACAGCAAGCCCGGCGAGACGCTGATCTTCGTGCAGCTCAAGGAGTCGATGCGTGGCCACGACGTCGTCGACGCCTGGTACCAGGTGCGCAAGAAGGTCAGTGACATTCGAGGCACGCTGCCGTCGAACGTGCAGGGCCCCTTCTTCAACGACGAGTTCGGCGATGTCTATGGCGTGATGTACGCGTTCTCGTCCGACGGCTTCACCTACCGTGAGCTGAAGGACCACGTCGAGGCGGTGCGCCAGCAACTGCTGCGTGTGCCGAACGTGGCCAAGGTGGATCTCTTCGGCGTGCAGGACGAGAAGATCTACATCGAGATTTCCGACAAGAAGCTGGCGCAGGTCGGACTCGACATCGCCCAGCTGGCGGCGCAGATCGGCGCGCAGAACGCCGTCGAAGGGGCAGGCGTGCTCGTGCTGCCGACCGACAACCTGCAGGTGCGCGTCAGTGGCGAGTTCCGTTCGCTGGATGACCTGCGCCAGCTTCCGATCCGCAGCAATGGCCTCACCTACAAGCTCGCCGATATCGCCACGGTGAACCGCGCCTACACCGATCCGCCGCGCGACCGGATGCGGGCCGGACGCGCCGGTGAGCCCGGGCGCGAAGTGATCGGGCTCGGCGTCTCGATGGTCAAGGGCGGCGACATCATCCGGCTCGGCCAGGACCTTACGGCGACCGGGCAACGCCTCGCGCGCTCGCTGCCGGTTGGCATCGACATGGTCAAGGTGGCCGACCAGCCGCGTGCGGTAGCCACTTCGGTCAACGACTTTCTGCGCGTCCTTGTCGAAGCACTGGTCGTGGTGCTGGGCGTGTCGTTTCTCAGTCTCGGCCTGCACACGCGGCCGCTGCGGGTGGATCCCGGGCCGGGCCTGGTGGTGCTGGCAACGATTCCGCTGGTGCTGGCGCTCACGTTCCTCGGCATGTGGCTGTTCGGGATCAACCTGCACAAGATTTCGCTTGGCGCGCTGATCGTCGCTCTGGGCCTGCTGGTGGACGACGCCATCATCGCGGTGGAAATGATGGTCCGCAAACTCGAGGAGGGCGCCAGCAAGACGGTGGCGGTCACGTCGATGTACGAGACCACGGCCATGCCGATGCTGACCGGCACCCTGATCACCGCCGCCGGCTTCCTGCCGATTGCATTGGCGAAGTCGTCGGCGGGCGAGTACACGATGTCGATCTTCCAGGTCACCGCGATGGCGCTGGTGATCTCCTGGTTCGTCGCCGTGCTATTCGTCCCGCTGCTCGGCGTGTGGCTGCTCAAGGTGAAGCCACAGTCGCGCGCGCACGACGCGGCGGAGCTCTTTGCGACCCCGTTTTATTCCCGTTTCCGCGCGCTCGTGGACTGGTGTGTCGAGTGGCGCAAGACCGTCATCGCGATCACGCTCGCGGCGCTGGCGCTCGGCATCGGCGGCTTCCGCTTCATCGAGCAGCAGTTCTTTCCCGACTCGAGCCGGCTCGAACTCATCGTCGATCTGTGGCTGCCGGAGGGCTCGAGCCTCGAGGCAACCGAGGTGGAAACGCGCGTGTTCGAGCGCTGGCTGGCGCAGCAGCCGGAACTCGACTGGTACGTCAGCTACGTGGGTACGGGCGCGCCGCGCTTCTATCTGCCGCAGGACCAGCAGTTCAGCAACAGCAACCTTGCGGAAGTCGTCGTGACGCCGAAGGATCTGGCGAGCCGCGACCGGCTGCGGGTGAAGATGATCGAACTGTTTCGCAACGACCTGCCCAACCTGCGCGGCCGCGTGAAGCTGCTGCCCAATGGGCCACCGGTGTCCTATCCGGTGCAGTTCCGTGTCCAGGGACCGGATGCGCGCACCGTGCGGCAGGCCGCCGACCAGGTCAAGGAGATCATGCGCGCGAACCCGAACACGCGCGGAGTGAACGACAACTGGAACGAGAGCGTCAAGCGCCTGAGCCTGAAGCTCGACCAGGACCGCGCCCGGGCACTCGGCGTGTCGACCCAGACGCTGGCGCGCGCGGCGCAGACCCTGCTGTCGGGCACGACGATCGGTCAGTTCCGCGAAGGCGATCAGCTGATCGATATCGTGCTGCGGCAGCCGCTGGACGAACGCGCGGTGATGTCGCGCCTGGCTGAGGCCAACATCGCGACCGCCAGCGGCAAGGCCGTGCCGCTGTCGCAGCTCGTGAAGATCGAGTTCGGCTGGGAGCCCGGCATCATCTGGCGCCAGGACCGCGACTATGCGATCACGGTTCAAAGTGACGTGCGCGAAGGCATCCAGGGCCAGACGGTCTCGACGCAGATCGCGGCCGACCCGCAGCTCGCCGCACTCCAGGAGCGGCTGCCGGAGGGCTACCAGATTGCGATTGCCGGCGCAGCCGAAGAGTCGTCCAAGGCCGGCGCGGCGATCATGGCCAACGTGCCGCTGATGCTGTTCATCGTCTTCACGCTGCTGATGCTGCAGTTGCGCACGTTTTCGCGTTCGATGCTGGTGTTCCTTACCGGCCCGCTCGGACTGATCGGCGCGTCGCTGGGTCTGCTGCTGTTTCGCGCGCCATTCGGTTTCGTCGCGCAGCTAGGCGTCATCGCGATGTTCGGCATGATCATCCGCAATTCGGTGATCCTGGTCGACCAGATCGAACGTAACTGCGAGGCAGGCATGCCGACGTGGAACGCCATCATCGAGGCCGCCGTGCGGCGCCTGCGGCCGATCGTGCTGACCGCGGCCGCCGCCGTGCTGGCGATGATTCCGCTGTCGCGCAGCACCTTCTGGGGGCCGATGGCGATCGCGATCATGGGCGGGCTGATCGTCGCCACCGCGTTGACGCTGCTGTTCCTGCCTGCGCTGTACGCGGCGTGGTTCCGGGTCAAGCGTCCCGAGAGCAACGCGCTGCCGGCGAACGCCGTGGCCGGTCCGGCCTAAGGCGCCTGAGCCTCAGTCGAAGGCAATCGAATAGACCAGATCGAGCGCGTTGGTGCTGCCCGCGCGGGCGATCAGCGAGAGGTGGCGCGTCAGCCGGTAGTTGAGCGCGACGAAGTACTCGGCACCGCTCAGCGCCTGTTCGAAGGACAGGTACAGGTCGTCATTGATCCGCTTGCCGACGGCGAGGAAGTCGGACGCCGCCGAACTCGTGGTTGTCATGCCGCTGCTGCGCAGGCGCCCGGCGACGGTTTCCCTCGGCAGCAGCGACGCGTTGCTCTGACCAGACTGCAGCGTGATCTGGTCGATGCCGAACGTGCGCATGATGCCGGCACTGGCGCTGTCGGCCTGACCGGCGAACAGCGCACTTGCCGCAGCCGAGAGCATGGCGCGGTCGTTGCCGTCGCTCGCTCCCGGTGGCCGGCCGAGCACCAGCCAGTTGAGCTTCTCGGTGTCCGACATCGAGGGGTCGGAGTGCAGGCGCACGTAGGGTCGCTGCGCGGTGCCGCTGATCGCGACACCCACTTCAACTGGCAATCCGGCACGAACGGCAAGCACATTGAGCGACGGGTTGTCGATCGGTCCCTGGAAGGTGACGATGCCGCGTTCGATTCGCAACCGCTGGCCATAGCCGGCAAATACGCCGTCGACCGCACGCACGCTGCCTTCGGCCCGCAGTTGCGAAGGGCGACCGCTGAGGCTCACGGCTCCGTCCAGCCGTGCTTCGAGTCCGGCCCCCTCGATGTAGAACCGGCGTCCGAGCGTGCCTTGCACGTCGAGCGTCACGTCCACCGGCGCGGCCGCGCTCGCCTTGCGTTGGGCACCGGCGCGCGTCACCACGACATCGCTCGGCAGGCTGCGCCCGCCGCGCAGTCCGTCGAAGTCGATATAGGCGCCATCGACGGTCAGTTTGGCGTAGAGCTCCGCCCGCTGCGGCGAGAGCGTGATGCCGCCATTGCCCGAAACCACCATCCAGCGGTCGGCCCGCTGCAGCACCGGCAGCTGGGTGGCCTGCACACCGATACTGCCGGCCAGCGAGCGCAGCG